>ONZV01000076.1_pt1 | contig 89532 bp, 91 predicted proteins | sample 1671561 | NCBI WGS metagenome assembly ONZV01 (sample SAMN06348169, study PRJEB24527) | human gut metagenome | reverse complement strand
TCATCAATGGCCTGAAAAAAGCCTCTGTTGAAATCGACCGTAAGATCCTGGCTGACATCGCTGTATTCGACAAAGTAGCGTTCACCGCTCTGGTCGAAAAAGCGAAAGCAGCTCTGGCATAAGCCAGTTGAAAGAGGGAGCTTGTCTCCCTCTTTTCGTTTCAACACCATCAATACATTGACTTTTATCGGCGCAGGCTTTTCAATACAGCTCTGACGTTTCTTACCAGACAAGGTAATGCAAGCATGAATGCTGCTATTTTCCGCTTCTTTTTTTACTTTAGCACCTGAACTCAGGGGGCTTGCGCGTGAAAGAAGAAACGGAAAACAGCGCCAGAAAGCCTCCCCTGTGGAGGCTTTTTTCGTATATGGATTCGGAATATTAATTTCACTATAACCGGTGTCTGCACCGACATAATGAGGAAAACCATGTCACATCTCGCAGAGCTGGTTGCCAGTGCCAAGGCAGCCATTAACGAGGCATCAGATGTTGCTGCGCTGGACAACGTCCGCGTGGAATACCTGGGTAAAAAAGGGCATCTGACCCTGCAAATGACCACCCTGCGTGAGCTGCCGCCGGAAGAGCGTCCGGCAGCCGGTGCGGTCATCAACGAGGCGAAAGAGCAGGTGCAGCAGGCGCTGAACGCGCGTAAAGCTGAACTGGAAGGCGCAGCGCTGAATGCGCGTCTGGCCGCAGAGACCATTGACGTCTCGCTGCCGGGTCGCCGCATTGAAAACGGCGGCCTGCATCCGGTTACTCGCACCATCGACCGTATTGAAAGTTTCTTCGGTGAGCTCGGCTTTACCGTGGCGACGGGCCCGGAAATCGAAGACGATTACCACAACTTCGATGCGCTGAATATTCCGGGTCACCATCCGGCGCGCGCTGACCACGACACTTTCTGGTTCGATGCCACTCGCCTGCTGCGTACGCAGACCTCCGGCGTGCAGATCCGCACCATGGAAAACCAGCAGCCGCCTATCCGTATTATCGCGCCGGGCCGCGTCTATCGTAACGACTACGATCAGACCCACACCCCGATGTTCCATCAGATGGAAGGTCTGATCGTTGATAAAAATATCAGCTTCACCAACCTGAAAGGGACGCTGCACGACTTCCTGAACAACTTCTTTGAAGAAGATCTGCAGGTCCGCTTCCGTCCGTCCTACTTCCCGTTCACCGAACCGTCTGCGGAAGTTGACGTGATGGGTAAAAACGGCAAATGGCTGGAAGTGCTGGGCTGCGGGATGGTGCACCCGAACGTGCTGCGTAACGTGGGTATCGATCCGGAAGTCTACTCCGGCTTCGCCTTCGGCATGGGCATGGAGCGTCTGACCATGCTGCGCTATGGCGTCACCGATCTGCGCGCGTTCTTCGAAAACGATCTGCGTTTCCTCAAACAGTTTAAATAAGGGCAGGACAGAACAATGAAATTCAGTGAACTGTGGTTACGCGAATGGGTTAACCCGGCGATCGACAGCGAAGCGCTTTCCGATCAGATCACCATGGCGGGCCTCGAAGTAGATGGCGTTGAGCCGGTTGCCGGCAGCTTCAACGGCGTCGTAGTCGGGGAAGTGGTGGAGTGCGGTCAGCACCCGAACGCCGACAAACTGCGCGTCACCAAAGTCAACGTCGGCGGCGAACGCCTGCTGGACATCGTCTGCGGCGCGCCAAACTGCCGTCAGGGGCTAAAGGTCGCGGTAGCCACCATCGGCGCCGTGCTGCCGGGCGATTTCAAAATCAAGGCCGCGAAGCTGCGCGGCGAGCCGTCTGAGGGGATGCTGTGCTCCTTCTCCGAGCTGGGTATTTCCGACGACCACAGCGGTATCATCGAGCTGCCGGCAGATGCGCCCATCGGCACCGATATTCGCGAATACCTCAAGCTTGACGATAACACCATCGAAATCAGCGTCACGCCAAACCGCGCCGACTGCCTGGGCATCATTGGCGTGGCGCGCGATGTCGCTGTCCTGAACAAAGCGCCGCTGAACGCGCCGGAAATCACGCCGGTTGCCGCGACGATTGACGACGTGCTGCCGATTCAGGTTGACGCGCCGCAGGCTTGCCCGCGCTATCTGGGGCGCGTGGTGAAAGGTATCAACGTCAAAGCGCCGACGCCGCTGTGGATGAAAGAGAAGCTGCGCCGCTGCGGGATCCGCTCCATCGACGCGGTGGTTGACGTGACCAACTATGTGCTGCTTGAGCTGGGCCAGCCGATGCACGCCTTTGACCGCGACCGTATTGAAGGCGGGATCGTGGTGCGCATGGCGAAAGAAGGGGAAACCCTGGTCCTGCTCGATGGCTCTGAAGCAAAGCTCGACAGCGACACGCTGGTCATTGCAGACCATAACAAAGCGCTGGCGATGGGGGGGATCTTCGGCGGGGAACACTCCGGCGTTAACGACGAAACCCAAAACGTGCTGCTGGAATGCGCGTTCTTCAGCCCGCTGTCCATTACCGGCCGCGCGCGCCGTCATGGCCTGCACACCGATGCCTCTCACCGCTATGAGCGCGGCGTCGATCCGGCCCTGCAGTATAAAGCGCTGGAGCGTGCAACCCGTCTGCTGATCGACCTCTGCGGCGGTGAAGCCGGTCCGGTCATTGACGTTACCAGCAAAGAGAATCTACCAACACGCGCCACCATTACGCTGCGTCGCAGCAAGCTGGATCGCCTGATTGGCCACCATATCGACGACGCGCAGGTCACCGACATTCTGCAGCGCCTCGGCTGCGAAGTGACGGTTGGCGAGGGCGAATGGCAGGCGGTTGCGCCGAGCTGGCGTTTCGACATGGAGATCGAAGAAGATCTGGTTGAAGAAGTGGCTCGCGTTTACGGCTACAACAACATTCCTGACGAGCCGGTGCAGGCGGGTCTGATCATGGGAACCCACCGCGAAGCGGACCTGTCGCTGAAGCGCGTGAAAACGCTGCTGAACGACAAAGGCTATCAGGAAGTGATCACCTACAGCTTCGTCGACCCGAAAGTCCAGCAGCTGATCCACGCCGGGGAAGAGGCGCTGATCCTGCCAAGCCCGATCTCCAGCGAAATGTCGGCGATGCGCCTGTCGCTGTGGACCGGCCTGCTGGGCACCGTGGTCTACAACCAGAACCGTCAGCAGAGCCGGGTGCGCATCTTTGAGAGCGGCCTGCGCTTTGTGCCGGACACCAATGCGCCGCTGGGCATTCGTCAGGATGTGATGCTGGCCGGGGCGATCTGCGGCAACCGCTACGAAGAGCACTGGACACTGGCGAAAGAGACGGTAGATTTCTATGATCTGAAAGGCGATCTGGAAGCCGTTCTGGATTTAACCGGAAAATTAGCGGATATCGAATTCCGTGCTGAAGCGACCACCGCGCTGCATCCGGGACAATCCGCAGCGATTTATCTTAAAGGTGAACGCATTGGTTTCATTGGGGTTGTTCATCCTGAGCTGGAACGTAAACTGGATCTGAACGGTCGCACTCTGGTGTTCGAACTGGAGTGGAACAAGCTCGCAGACCGCGTGGTGCCTCAGGCGCGCGAGATTTCTCGCTTCCCGGCGAACCGTCGTGACATCGCGGTGGTGGTCGCAGAAAACGTTCCCGCAGCGGATATTTTATCCGAATGTAAGAAAGTTGGCGTAAATCAGGTAGTTGGCGTAAACTTATTTGACGTGTACCGCGGTAAGGGTGTTGCGGAGGGGTATAAGAGCCTCGCCATAAGCCTGATCCTGCAAGATACCAGCCGTACACTCGAAGAAGAGGAGATTGCCGCTACCGTCGCCAAATGTGTAGAGGCATTAAAAGAGCGATTCCAGGCATCATTGAGGGATTGAACCTATGGCGCTTACAAAAGCTGAAATGTCAGAATATCTGTTTGATAAGCTTGGGCTTAGCAAGCGGGATGCCAAAGAACTGGTCGAGTTGTTTTTCGAAGAGATCCGTCGTGCTCTGGAAAACGGAGAACAGGTCAAACTCTCCGGGTTCGGCAACTTCGATTTGCGGGATAAAAACCAACGCCCGGGACGTAACCCGAAGACGGGGGAGGATATTCCCATTACAGCCCGGCGCGTGGTGACCTTCAGACCCGGTCAGAAGCTGAAAAGCCGTGTCGAAAACGCGTCGCCGAAAGACAAATAATCTGCACTAATTAAAAAGGCCGCATTGCGGCCTTTTTCTTTTCTGTCAATCTTTACGCTTTGACGGCGGTGAGCATGATCTCCACCAGGATTTCTGGTCGCGCCATCTCCGCCTGCACGGCCGCTCGCGCCGGGCTATAGCCTTCCGGCATCCATTGCACCCACACCTCATTGAATGCGGCAAAGTCACGCTCGATATTTTTCAACCAGATCTGCGCGGAGAGAATGTGCTGCTTATCGCTCCCGGCTGCGGCCAGCAGCGCGTCGATCTTCTCCAGTACTTCACGGGTTTGTAAAACGATATCGTCTTCATTGCTTTTTGGCGTCTGCCCGGAGAGGAACAGCAGATCGCCATACGCAACGCTGGCGGCAAGACGAGGTTGTGGATTATTGCGAATAATTGTCATGCGGTTTGTTTCCATGTGAGACCTTCTAAAGAAATGTCTGGCATCTGATTATCGATTAACGCGCCCAGCACCACCGCGCTGCCGGCGGCGAGAGTAAAGCCGAGGCTACCCTGGCCGAGGTTCATCCACAGGTTGGGGTAGCCGGCGCGCCCCAGCATCGGCGGGCCGGCTGGCGTTGACGGGCGCATGCCGGTCCAGACTTCGGCCTCGTCCAGCCCCTCCAGTTCAGGAAAGCTGCGGGCGACGATGTTCTTCAGCGCCTGAATGCGGCATTCGCGCAGTTCGTCGCCGTCGTAGCCGATGTCCACCATCGCCGCGATGCGCAGCTGTTGGCCAAGGCGGGCATAAACGATTTTGTGCCCGTAGTCGGTGACGCTGATGTCAGGGGCAATACCTGCTTTTTCAGGATAGGGCAGGGTCAGGCTGTACCCCTTCAGGGCGCACAGCGGCACGCGAACCCCCAGATGCCCAAGCAGAGAACCACTGCCGTTACCGGCGGCGACGACATACTCATCGCCGGTGAGGGTCCCCTGACTGGTCTCCAGGCTGCTGATGCGTCCCCCGCGCTTATTGAGTCGCCGCACCTCACACTGGGTCAGCAGGCTAAAGTCGCTGCTGGCATTGAGCTTGTCGAGCAGGGCAAGGCAGAACTGATGACAATCTGCCGTTTCATCGCCTGGCGAATAGATTCCGCCCTGCAGAGAAGGACTAATATGTTTGAGCGCCGGCTCCAGCTGCAGGCAGGCTTCAGCATTCAGCGCCTGCTGATACTGAGGATCAATCCCTTTTGCTGCTTTATTAAAATCATATTCGCGACGATGGATAATTAATTTTCCGCTGCGCCGCCAGTGGAAATCGGCAAGATTATCCTCATCCCGCCACGCCTGCATGACCTGACGGCTGAGCAGCGACAGGCGTAAAATATGGTCGCCATTCATTTTATTGGTCTGGTTATTACAGGCGCGCAGAAACTGCAGCAGCCAGCGCCACTGCTGGAGAGACATCCTGAGACGCATATTCAGCGGCGAATCGGCTTTGCCCATCCATTTCATTCCCTGCAGGGGAACGCCGCTGTCGGCAAGGGGGGCGACGTAGCGGTAACTTAATTGTCCGCCGTTGGCAAAACTGGTGGCGCTGCCCGGTTCGGCATTGCGCTCCAGTAATTGCACCTGATGGCCGCGCTTGATCAGTTCCCATGCCGTGGCCAGACCGACCACGCCGCCGCCGATAATGACAATGCGTTTGTTCATAACCCGATATATCCACCGCTGATAAATTTATCGGGTTATGTCAAAGCATTTACCCCAGCGGCGCAATTGACTTTTTATGGTCAGGGTATAACCGCAGGTTAATCTCCTTGAGCTGCTGGCGCAGACGCTGGCAGAGAAAATCGACGAACTTTTGCGCCATCGGGCTCAGGGAAACGTCGGCCCGGCGTAACAGACAGAGGTTAATCGCCATCGGCGGCGTAATGGGATGGATCATCTCCGGGGCCAGGTTGTGCTGGGCGGAGAAGATATCAGTGATGCTGCAGCCCATGCCGCGCTTCACGAACTCGGTGGCCATATAGTAGGTCTGGACGTTTAGCCGGGTGGTGGAAAAGTCGCGACGGGTGGCGATGGCGGCAGAGAGCGAGTGCGGTCCCGGCGAGATCCAGCGCTGCTGGTCGATCTGATCGATCTCCACCGCCCCCTGACGATAATGACGGTCGATGTACACCAGCGGTACTTCGGCAATCAGGGTGGTCAGGATCTCCCCCTGCTGCACCGGCTGTAGCGTCAGCGCCAAATCTATCTCGCGCAAATCCAGTTTTTTGACCAGCGTCTCGGTGTGCTCGGTAGTGAGCGTCATCACCAGGTTGCTGTTTTGCTGATAAAAGTCGGTCACCAGCTCCGGCACCAGGCTTAACCCCAGGCTTGGCAGACAGCCTAAAGTGATCTTGGCGCGCGGATCGCGAGCCAGGTTGTCGGCCAGCAGGCGCAGGTTGTCCAGGTCCTGATAAATGCTCTGCGCTTTTTCGAAAAGTGTGATCGCCTCGCTGGTCGGCAGTAGCTTGCCGCGCACCCGCTGAAACAGGGTAAAACCCAGCTTCATTTCGGCGCTTTTTAACGCTTTGCTGGCCGCGGGCTGGGAGATATTGAGCGCTTCCGCCGCCCGCGATAAAGAGCCGCAGGTCATGACGGCATAGAAGATTTCCAGATGACGCAGTTTCATGAACAGTTAACTCAGGGTTATAGCCTACCGATAAAAAGTCATTTTCTACTAACACTAAGTTAACATAGATTTAATCACCAATCAGCGCATTGGTTACATCTTGTGCTGTAGACCCCGCCCAATGGCGGCATATTACGCTCTCAGAATCGTTTCCTTTGTACCCAAACAAACCCTCAGGCCGCGGCCAATCAATAATGAAAAAGAGGGAGGATATTTTCTGAGCAGGCCCCCATACACCACCTGACCATCATGGTCGGATTGATTGGCATTAAGGAGTGTTATGAGTGACTCAACGCTCACAGGCAATGCGCCTGTCAGACAAAATATCACGCGGAAAAACGTTATTATTGGTCTGTTATTGCTGCTGTTCGTGTTGATCGCGCTGTGGTGCCACGGTCGACCAGGCAGCGAGCTTGGTCTGCTGGGATTTACGCCGCTGGTGGCGCTAGCGATATTATCGCTGATCGGCGTTGATATTGTGCTGGCGGTCATCTCCTCGATTATTATCGCCATGATAATGACCTCGACCGGCCTGCCGGAAATGGGCACGATGCTGGCGAAATCCACCGGGTCATTTATTGCCACCGTTGGGCTTATCATTATGCTCGGCGCCGGCGTGGGGGAAGTGGCCACCCGCACCGGCGCAGCGGTTGAGCTGGTAAAATTTGTCGTCCATCGCATCGGGTTGTCGAGTCAGACGCGGGTGAAATTCGGCATTGTGGCGTCATCGATTTTAATTTGCGGTTCGCTGGGCACTATGGCCGGTGGCAATGCCATTATCGTGGCAGTAATCATTCCGGTGGCGGCAGCGGTACGCTTGACGCCGCCAACGGTCGCCGCGCTGATGATGACCGCCGGTTCCGTTGGGCTGTTTACCGGGCCTTTCACCCCCAGTACCGTGACGATCCTCAGCCTCGGTGGGTTGAGCTACCCGGATTATCTGCTGTACGTTGGTCTGCCGATGAGCGCGGTCACGCTGCTGGCCGGCTGGGTAATGGCGGGACGGATCCAGAAGATGACCGAAGGCAAACTGCGCTATGACGTCGATCTCGCGGAAAAGCCGCAAGAGGATCTCAGCGCCGCGCAGCAGCGTCGGCGTAAATTAAGCGCGCTGGCCTTCGCGGCGACCATCATCGTGATGGCGATCGTTGGCGTGGTGATTAAAGCCGGCTTCAGCTTCGCGATAATCGTGATGCTGCTGGTGGCCCTGATGACCGGCCTGGTAGGCGGCCTGCGACCGACGCAGATCCTTCAGGCCCTGTATCACGGCTGCGGCCGCCTGGTGTGGATGTTTATTCTCTACTGGCTGTACAACCCGATCCTTGAGCTGATGGATGGCCTGCACGCCTATCAGGGGCTGCTGGAGTATACCCAACCGCTGCTGGAGGGGATCTCCCCGGCCTGGCTGTGCTTTAGCATCTTCGCGTTCAATATTATCGGCCATGTGCCCGGTGCGGCGGTGGCCCAGATGACCTTTACTCATAAAATCTTTGGCCCGATGCTGATGGCCGCCGGCGTGCCGCCCCAGGGGACCACCGCCGTGCTGCTGGCCTCATCCCAGGTGGACTGGTTCGGGCCGTTTCCCTCATCAGATATGTTCGGCCAGATGGGGCTGGCGCAGTCTACTCATCTGAAATATATGCTCTATAACGGCTGGGCAATCGTGGTGGCGAACATCATTCTCTTTGCGCTGCTGTTTCAGCTTCTGGTGTAAAGCGGGATGGTCGACGCGGGGGAGCCTCCTCCGCGTCGACGTTTGGTCGTGAGGTTTTCCTTTTCTCACCGCGACAGCCACCGTAAAATCAGCCTCTTGTTCCCCCTGCGTAATGGAATCTATGCTGACTCTCGCCCATCTTCAACAGCGCCGTAGCCGGCGTTGGCTCTTCGGATTAACGCTGTTGCTGCTGGTCACCCTGCTGATCAGCCTGTGCGCGGGGGAGCAATGGATCCCGCCCGGCGAGTGGCTCAGCGCCAAAGGTCAGCTGTTTATCTGGCAGATCCGCCTGCCGCGAACCCTGGCGGTGCTGCTGGTGGGGGCGGCGCTGGCGCTCTCCGGGGCGATTATGCAGGCGTTGTTTGAAAATCCTCTGGCGGAGCCGGGGCTGCTGGGGGTCTCCAACGGCGCGGGCGTCGGGCTGATTGCCGCCGTCCTGCTGGGCAAAGGAGTCTTGCCCGGCTGGGCGCTCGGCCTGTGTGCCATCTTTGGCGCGCTGCTGATCACTTTTATTCTGCTGCGTTTCGCCCGCCGCCATCTGTCTACCAGCCGTCTGCTGCTGGCGGGGGTGGCGCTGGGGATCATCTGCAGCGCCCTGATGACCTGGGCAGTCTACTTCTCCACCTCTTTTGACCTGCGTCAGCTAATGTACTGGATGATGGGCGGGTTTGGCGGCGTCGACTGGCAACAGCTGTGGCTGATGATAGCCCTCCTGCCGGTGCTCTGCTGGGTCTGTCTGCAGTCGCAACCCCTGAATTTACTGGCGCTGGGCGAAGTCTCCGCTCGTCAGCTTGGGCTGCCGCTGTGGCTGTGGCGCAAATTACTGGTGGTGGCGACCGGCTGGATGGTCGGCGTTAGCGTGGCGCTGGCGGGGGCGATTGGCTTTATCGGTCTGGTGATCCCGCATATTCTGCGGCTATGCGGCTTGAGCGATCACCGGGTGTTGCTCCCGGCCTGTATGCTGGCCGGGGCAAGCGCCTTGCTGGGGGCGGATATCATTGCCCGGCTGGCGCTTTCCGCCGCAGAGCTGCCGATTGGCGTGGTGACGGCGACCCTGGGCGCGCCGGTCTTTATCTGGTTGCTGCTGCGTTCGCGGGGGCGGGGATAGCGCGGCGCCGTCGGCAGGGACGGCGCCGGTTCAGGCTTACCAGCCTTTGATCGCGTCGCCTTTGTAGACTTCCTTCGCTTTTTCCGCGACTTCGCTGGTCTGGAAGGCGGCTTTTAATTCCTGAATTTTCTTGCTGTCCTTATTATCCTCGCGGGCGACTATCGCATTCACGTATGGGGAATCCGGCCCCTCCATAAACAGACCGTCGCGGGCGGCCGACAGGCCCGCCTGGGCGGAGAAGTTGGTGTTAATGATTGACAGGCTGACGTTCGGATCGTCAAGGGTACGGGTCAGCTGCGGGGTATCCACTTCAACAATTTTCAGCTGTTTCGGATTGTCGATGATATCCAGCGTGGTGGGTAAATAGCCGACGCCCGGTTTCAGCTTGAGTAACCCCTGCGCCTGAAGCAGCAGCAGGCTGCGGCCCAGGGTGGTGGTTTCATTAGAGATGGTCACCGTCGCCCCTTCGGGCAGTTCGCTGATATTTTTGATCCGGTGAGAATAGGCGGCGATAGGGAAGACAAAGGTTTTACCGACCACCGCAAATTTATAGCCGCGTTCTTTCGACTGCGCCTCAAGGTACGGCAGGGTCTGGAAGGCGTTGGCATCGACATCTTTGTTGTTCAGCGCTTCGTTGGGCAGCACATAATCATTGAAGGAGACCACTTCGACGTCGAGGTGGTATTTATCCTTCGCCACCTGCTCCACCACTTTCCAGATGGCTTCGTCCGGCCCGGTATTGATAGCGACTTTTACTTTATTATCTTCATCCGGGGAGCAGGCGCTCAGCAGGGCGACAGAGGTGGCGATTAACGCCAGGCTAAACAACTTCTTCATCACTAAAACTCTCTTAAATTAACAAGTAACGAAACCATATTACATTCATGGAACACTGTACACGGAAATGGTCGACGTCCCAATTGAGAGGATTTCATGTTGCCGGCGGCCAGCGAAGCGCTGTTACATCATGCGACAACTCGGGGGGAATGGCAGTAGAATGGCGGGCGCTGAATCCGCTACAGTAGAAAGGGATCACCTTCACCGGAAACCGGTTTATCCATTGAGGACAGGCTATGCAACATGACATTCTGAATACCGAAGTGACGACCATTGATGGCGAGAAAACCACCCTGGCATCCTTTGCCGGCAAGGTGCTACTGATCGTCAATGTAGCCTCGAAATGCGGCCTGACGCCGCAGTATGAGCAACTCGAGGATCTGCAAAAGCAGTTTGCCGCCGAGGGCTTCAGCGTGCTGGGGTTCCCCTGCAACCAGTTCCTCGGCCAGGAGCCGGGCAGTGAAGAGGAGATTAAGACCTTCTGCAGCACCACCTACGGCGTCACCTTCCCGCTGTTTAGCAAAATTGACGTCAACGGCGAACATCGCGCGCCGCTCTATCAAAAACTGATTGCCGCCGCGCCGAAAGCGGTGGCCCCGGAAGGCAGCGGTTTTTATGAGCGGATGGCCAGCAAAGGCCGGGCGCCGCTGTATGTGGACGACATTCTGTGGAATTTCGAAAAATTCCTCATCGATCGCCAGGGCAACGTCATTCAGCGCTTCTCGCCGGATATGACGCCGGACGATCCGCAGCTGGTGGCGGCGATTAAAGGAGCGCTGGCGCAATAATGTCGTTTCTGATGCAGCTACAGGATGTAGAAGCGGCGGGGCGCCTGGCCCCGTTTTCTGCGGCCTTTCGCGCCGGGGAGATTGTCCATCTGGTGGGGCCGAACGGCGCAGGGAAGAGCACGCTGCTGACCCGCATGGCGGGGCTGTCCGACGGCCCCGGCACGGTTCATTTTAACGGCCGGCTGCTTGACGAGTGGCCGGCGAGGGAGCTGGCGCGCCGTCGCGGATATCTGAGTCAACACCAGACCCCGCCGTTCGCCATGCCGGTATGGCACTACCTGGCGCTGCATATGCAGCAGCAGGGTGATAGCGCCCGTCTGAGCGATATCGCGGCCAGGCTTGGTCTGGACAATAAGCTGGGCCGTCCGGTCAATCAGCTGTCGGGCGGCGAGTGGCAGCGCGTGCGGCTGGCGGCAGTGATCCTGCAGATCGATCCCTTGAGTAATTCCGCGGGTCAGCTGCTGCTGCTGGATGAGCCGATGAACAGTCTGGATGTGGCCCAGCAGGCGGCGCTGGATCGGCTGTTACACGAGCTGAGCGCGGCGGGGATTGCGGTGGTGATGAGCAGCCACGATCTCAACCATACCCTGCGCCACGCCGGTCAGAGCTGGCTGCTCTGCCAGGGGGAAGCCATCGCCTGCGGGGAGACCGCCGAGGTGCTGAATGAGGAAAATTTAACCGCCGCCTATGCGATCCCGTTCCAGCGCGTTGAGGTGGCCGGTCATATTATGCTCATCGCGTCACAGTAGCACGCAGTTATCTTGTCACTATATTGATAAACAAGCTAAATTATTGCGATAGAGACTAGGGACAGAGGGATCATCTGAAATGCGCTTCTGGTTCATGTTGGCGGCGGCGTTAATTTTAGCCGGCTGCAGCAGCCATCGGGCACCGCCGCCGAATCCTCGGCTGGCTGACTCCATCACGGTGGTGGCGAATCTGAACGAGCAGCTGCGCAGCTGGCGCGGCGCGCCGTATCGCTACGGCGGCATGACGCCGCGCGGCGTTGACTGCTCCGGCTTCGTGGTGCGCACGTTTCGCGATAAATTTGCCCTCCAGCTGCCGCGTGAAACCCGCGAGCAGGCGGAAATCGGCACCCGCATCGATAAGCGCGATCTGCTGCCCGGCGATCTGGTGTTCTTCAAAACCGGCTCAGGGGAGAGCGGCCTGCACGTTGGCATCTACGATACCGACAACCAGTTTATTCACGCCTCCACCAGCCAGGGCGTCACCCGTTCCTCGCTGGATAACGTCTACTGGAACAAAAAGTTCTGGCAGGCGCGGCGAATCTGACGTCATTCAGAAGCAAGAGGGAAGCGAACGCTTCCCTTTTTTATGCCGATAACCCTGCACTCCGCCCGTGTTAATCCGCTGTTCCAGGCACTACACTGGAGAGAGGAGGAACCATGACCCTTTCTTTTACCACCCACTGGCGGGATGAACTGCCGGACTTTTACACTTCCCTGTCACCAACGCCGTTGGATAACGCCCGACTCATCTGGCGCAACGCCCCGCTGGCGCAACAGCTGGGGGTGCCCGACGCCCTGTTTGCGCCTGAAAGCGGGGCCGGTGTGTGGGGCGGCGAAGCGCTGCTTCCGGGCATGTCGCCGCTGGCGCAGGTATACAGCGGCCATCAGTTTGGCGCCTGGGCCGGCCAGCTGGGCGACGGACGCGGGATCCTGCTCGGCGAGCAGCAGCTGGCGGATGGCCGCCGTTACGACTGGCATCTGAAAGGCGCCGGCCTGACTCCTTATTCGCGGATGGGGGACGGCCGCGCCGTGCTGCGCTCGACGATCCGGGAAAGTCTGGCGTCGGAGGCGATGCACGCTCTGGGGATCCCGACGACGCGCGCCCTGGCGATGGTGACCAGCGATACCCCGGTCTACCGCGAGCGCGTGGAGCCCGGCGCGATGCTGATGCGGGTGGCCGAGAGCCATGTCCGCTTCGGCCATTTCGAACATTTTTACTATCGCCGTGAGCCGCAGAAGGTCCAGCAACTGGCCGACTATGTTATTCGCCACCACTGGCCGCAGCTGCAGGATGAGGCGGATAAGTACCTGTTATGGTTCCGTGACATTGTCATGCGTACCGCGCAGACTATCGCCAGCTGGCAAACCGTGGGCTTTGCCCATGGGGTGATGAATACCGACAACATGTCGATTCTCGGTCTGACCATCGACTACGGCCCGTATGGCTTCCTTGACGATTTCCAACCGGACTTCATCTGCAACCACTCCGATTATCAGGGGCGCTACAGTTTTGAAAACCAGCCGGCGGTGGGGCTGTGGAATCTGCAGCGTCTCGCCCAATCGCTGTCGCCGTTTATCAGCGCTGAAGCGTTAAACGCGGCGCTGGATGAGTATCAGCACGCCTTGCTGACCGCTTATGGCCAGCGGATGCGCGATAAACTCGGCCTGTTCAGCCAGCAGAAAGGGGATAACGACCTGCTGGACGGGCTGTTTGCCCTGATGATCCGCGAGAAGAGCGACTATACCCGGACGTTCCGCCTGCTGAGCCACAGCGAACAGCTCAGCGCCGCATCGCCGCTGCGCGATGAGTTTATCGACCGCGCGGCCTTTGACAGCTGGTTTGCCGGGTATCGTGCGCGGCTGCGTGATGAACAGGTGGACGACGCGCAGCGCCAGCAGAGGATGCAGGGCGTGAATCCGGCGCTGGTGTTACGTAACTGGCTGGCGCAGCGGGCGATCGAGCAGGCTGAGGCGGGCGATATGGGCGAGCTGGAGCGCCTGCATGCCGCGCTGGCAGACCCCTTTACCGATCGCGAGGACGACTACGTCCGCCGCCCGCCGGACTGGGGGAAACGTCTGGAAGTCAGCTGCTCGAGCTAACTTGCCTCGCCCCGCGTTCAGCGGGGCGCTTACTTGGTCAGAATTAACTTCCCGGCGTGGGTCTGGCGCAGCAGATAGCGCTGGCCGCAATGCTCAATCACTACTCGTCCTTCGCTGCCTAACAGAACCCGACTGCTGATCTCTCTGTCCGTCGCCACGGGATAAGGGGCATTGTCTTTTGGTTTTTCAGCTGTGGCAGTGTTATCCATACGCGTCATAGCTCTCAGAATAAAAATCAAGGCAACAATGATAATCATTATCAATAATGTTGTTTTTGACGGCAAGCGTTATTTATCGTGTTACCGGATTTGGTAGGGGAGTCAGCGAAGAGAATTGCCCGCCGCAGGCGCGGCGGGCGGAGCGGTTACAGGCGGGTGGCGGTGGCCGCAGCCAGCTCGCTCAATAATCTTTCGCTGTCTTCCCAGCTCAGGCAGGGGTCGGTGATCGACTGGCCCCAGGTCAACGGCTGGCCGGGGACCACTTTCTGAGTGCCTTCCTGCAGGAAGCTTTCGGCCATAATCCCGGCGATGGCGGTGGAGCCCGCGCGAATTTGCTGACAGATATCGGCGCACACCTCCAGCTGACGGCGGTGCTGCTTCTGGCAGTTGCCATGGCTGAAATCAACGACCAGCTGTTCCGGCAGATCGAATTCACGCAGAGCCTCGCCGGCGGCGGCGATATCCTCGGCGTGATAGTTTGGCCGTTTGCCGCCGCGCATAATGATATGCCCGTACGGGTTGCCGCTGGTCTGGTAAATCGTCATCTGCCCCTGCTTGTCCGGGGAGAGGAACATATGGCTGGCGCGGGAGGCGCGGATGGCGTCCACCGCGATGCGCGTATTGCCGTCGGTGCCGTTTTTAAATCCAACCGGGCAGGAGAGCGCTGAGGCCATTTCACGGTGGATCTGGCTTTCTGTGGTGCGCGCCCCGATGGCCCCCCAGCTGATGAGATCGGCGATAAACTGACCGGTCACCATATCGAGAAACTCGGTGGCCGTCGGTACCCCCAGCTCATTAACCTGCAGCAGCAGGCGCCGCGCCAGCTCAATTCCGTGGTTGACCCGGTAGCTGCCGTTGAGGTCGGGATCGGAGATTAAGCCTTTCCAGCCCACCACGGTACGCGGTTTTTCAAAGTAGGTGCGCATCACGATCTCCAGCTGCGGCTGGTAGCGCTCGCGCATGCCCTGCAGGCGGCGGGCATACTCCAGCGCCGCGTCGGTGTCGTGAATGGAGCAGGGGCCGATAATCACCAGCAGTCGGCGGTCTTCGCCGTTGAGGATTTTTTCAATTCGGCGGCGGGAGGCCGAGACGTGGGCAGCCACGTCGGCCGTCACGGGATGGCGCTGGGCCAGCTCCGCGGGCGTTACCAGGCTCTCAATGCGCGCGGTACGCAATTCGTCTGTTTTATTCATTGGGGTCTCAAAAATCTGTTTCTTCCGCGGCGAAAATGCCGGGAAGTGATGCGCATCACGATAAACCAATCCCTGCTTATTGCAAGAGCAGGGCATGATCCTGTATAGGCCACGGGTGATAGCATAAACAAATTTTTAATAATGTACTAGTGTATTAGTACATTCTGCGATTCAGCCCCATGATGTCCATGATTTTTGTCGCTATTTCCTCAACGGAATAGTTGGTGCTGTTCAGGCAGGGGATTTTATTCTTGCGATACAGGGCCTCCACTTCGGTCACTTCCATCCGACACTGGCGCAGCGAGGCGTAGCGGCTGTTCTCCCGGCGCTCCTCGCGGATCGCCGCCAGACGCTCCGGATTGATGGTCAGGCCGAACATCTTATGCTGCAGGGGTTTCAGCGAGGCCGGCAGCACCAGATTGTCCATATCGTCGGCGATAAACGGATAGTTGGCGGCGCGAATACCGTACTGCATGGCGAGATACAGACTGGTGGGTGTTTTGCCGCAGCGCGAGACGCCGAGGAGGATCACCTGCGCCTGGTCAAGGTTGCGCAGCGAGATGCCATCGTCATGGGCGAGGGTATAATCGATGGCGGCGATACGCGCATCGTATTTAATCAGGTTGCCGGGGTTGAGGCCGTGGGTGCGGTGGGCCACCGGCGTCGGGTCGAGGTTGAGCTCCTGCTGCAGCGGGGCCACCAGCGCCTGCACGATATCCTGACAAAAGCCTTCACTTTGCAGAATAATGTCGCGTATTTCCGGGATGACGATGGAGTAGAACACCAGCGGGCGAATACCCGTTTGCTGATAGATGGCGTCGATCTGCTCCTTTACCGCCCGCGCGCGGCTGATGTTTTCCACAAACGGCAGGGTTACGCTGCTGATGGCGACCGGGAATTGCGACATCACGGCATGCCCCAGCACCTCCGCCGTGATGGCGGTACCGTCAGAAATATAAAATACGTGGCGATCTACAGCACTTTCCATTTTGACCATCCGGTATAATGAGTTTAATTGCCTGAAAGCGGATATTAAATTTAAGCATATCCCTGTTTGATTTGTCTCTTGTTAAAATTGAAACGCTATTTTTGTTTTTTATGAAAAGGGTGGTTCATTTTCTTTTTGTCGCCGTTATTTCCAGCGTTTTTCATCAGAATTACTAAAAATCATCAAGTTAGCAATATCGGGGGAACAGTCCGAAAAATGAAAAAATAATTTGCTTGAACGATTCACCGTTTTTTTCAGCTTCATAAATATGTCAGGATAATCCTGCAGTCGATCGTGAAATTTTTTTCACTGGTATTAAATCACAAAAGGATTGTCTCGATGTCCAACAATGGCTCGTCACCGCTGGTGCTTTGGTATAACCAACTCGGCATGAATGATGTAGACAGAGTTGGGGGCAAAAATGCCTCCCTTGGTGAAATGATTACGAATCTGTCCGGTATGGGTGTTTCCGTACCTAACGGGTTTGCCACCACCGCTGATGCTTTCAATCAGTTCCTGGACCAAAGCGGTGTTAACCAGCGCATCTATGCGCTGCTGGATGAAACCGACATTGACGACGTTTCCGCATTAGCGAAAGCGGGCGCGCAGATCCGACAGTGGATCATCGATACCCCCTTCCAGAGCGAACTGGAAAACGCGATTCGCGATGCTTATGACCTGCTGTCCGCCGATGACGCCGAGGCCTCATTCGCCGTGCGCTCTTCCGCCACCGCGGAAGATATGCCGGACGCCTCCTTCGCCGGACAGCAAGAGACATTCCTCAACGTGCAGGGCTTTGACGCCGTGCTCGTTGCCGTGAAGCACGTGTTTGCTTCGCTGTTTAACGATCGCGCAATCTCCTACCGCGTGCATCAGGGTTACGATCACCGCGGCGTGGCGCTCTCCGCCGGGGTGCAGAGGATGGTCCGCTCCGATCTGGCCTCCTCCGGCGTCATGTTCTCCATCGATACCGAATCCGGCTTTGACCAGGTGGTGTTTATCACCTCGGCGTGGGGTTTGGGCGAGATGGTGGTGCAGGGCGCGGTGAACCCGGACGAATTCTACGTCCACAAACCGACGCTGGCCGCTGGCCGTCCGGCGATCGTGCGCCGCACCATGGGGTCGAAAAAGATCCGTATGGTTTACGCGCCGACCCAGGAGCACGGTAAACAGGTGCGTATCGAAGATGTGCCGCAGGCGCAGCGCGATATTTTCTCGTTAAGCAACGAGGAGGTGCAGGAGCTGGCGAAGCAGGCGGTGCAGATCGAGAAGCACTACGGCCGTCCGATGGATATCGAGTGGGCGAAAGATGGCCACACCGGTAAGCTATTTATCGTCCAGGCGCGTCCTGAAACCGTGCGTTCCCGCGGCCAGGTGATGGAGCGTTATACCCTCCACGCTCAGGGGCAGATCATCGCCGAAGGGCGCGCCATCGGCCACCGCATTGGCGCCGGTCCGGTCAAGGTGATCCACGATATCAGCGAGATGAATCGCATTGAGCCAGGCGACGTACTGGTTACCGACATGACCGACCCGGACTGGGAACCGATCATGAAAAAAGCCTCGGCGATTGTCACCAACCGCGGCGGGCGTACCTGTCACGCGGCGATTATCGCCCGTGAGCTGGGGATCCCGGCGGTGGTCGGCTGCGGCGATGCTACCGATCGCATTCAGGAAAATCAGAATGTCACCGTCTCCTGCGCCGAAGGCGACACCGGCTATGTCTACGCCGAGCTGCTCGACTTCAGCGTCAAGAGCTCCAGCGTCGGCGACATGCCGGATCTGCCGCTGAAGGTGATGATGAACGTCGGCAACCCGGATCGCGCGTTCGACTTCGCCTGCCTGCCGAACGAAGGCGTCGGTCTGGCGCGGCTGGAATTTATCATCAACCGCATGATTGGCGTTCATCCGCGCGCGCTGCTGGAGTTTGACGACCAGGAGCCGGGCCTGCAGAACGAAATCCGCGAGCTGATGAAAGGCTACGATTCGCCGAGAGAGTTCTACGTTGGCCGCCTGACCGAAGGGATCGCCACCCTCGGCGCCGCTTTCTATCCGAAACGGGTGATCGTGCGTCTGTCGGACTTCAAATCGAACGAATACGCCAACCTGGTGGGCGGCGAGCGCTATGAGCCGGAAGAAGAGAACCCGATGCTCGGCTTCCGCGGCGCCGGACGCTACGTTTCCGAAAGCTTCCGCGACTGCTTCGCCCTGGAGTGCGAAGCGATGAAGCGCGTGCGTAACGATATGGGACTGACCAACGTTGAAGTGATGGTCCCGTTCGTCCGTACCGTCGCCCAGGCGAAAGCGGTGGTCGAAGAGCTGGAGCGTCAGGGGCTGAAGCGCGGCGAGAACGGGCTGAAGATCATTATGATGTGCGAGATCCCGTCGAACGCCTTGCTGGCGGAGCAGTTCCTCGAGTACTTCGACGGCTTCTCCATCGGTTCGAACGACATGACCCAACTGGCGCTCGGTCTGGATCGCGATTCCGGTGTGGTTTCTGAGCTGTTTGATGAACGCAACGACGCGGTGAAAGCCCTGCTGTCGATGGCCATCCGCGCGGCGAAGAAACAGGGTAAATACGTCGGCATCTGCGGCCAGGGGCCGTCTGACCATGAGGATTTCGCCGCCTGGCTGATGGAAGAGGGGATTGATAGCTTGTCCCTGAACCCGGATACCGTGGTACAAACCTGGTTAGGTCTGGCGGAACTGAAAAAATAAGTTCGCCCTGACAGGACCGATCCCCGGCAGCGATGCCGGGGATTTTTTTTACCGGTGTCAGGCTATCTGGTGTCGTGATGCGCAGGGCAAAAAAAAGCCCATCGTGGGAGATGGGCAAAGACTACACACAGCAATTCGTTGTTTCACTCAGGGGATTTCCATGCTTATAAATCAAGGTGTTGATTTATAACCGTGAGCTAATAGTAGGCAGCGGGGCCTTTGCCGTCGATCAGATTCCTCTCAATAGTTAAATTGTTGTGAAGGACCGGGGGAGGAAAGCGAGGTGAAGGGCGCGCGGGGCCAGCGCATTGCCGGCGATCAATAAATTTTGCTTAACAATATGCGGGCAAAGAAACAGGCGGGTCTCCCCGCCTGCCAGGCATTACTTGCGACCGGCCTCCAGCTCACTAAGCTCTTCAAGGACGACGTCAGGGTCTTTCGGCGGCGGCGGCACCTCATGCACCCAGGCGTCATACAGCCGCCAGGAGACGGCCAGCAGCACCGGACCGATAAACAGGCCGATCATGCCGAAGGCGATCAGGCCGCCAATGACGCCGGTGAGGATAAGGATCATTGGCAGGTCGGCGCCCATGCGGATGAGCACCGGACGAATAACGTTGTCCATGGTGCCGACTACGCAGCTCCAGACCAGCAGCACGGTGCCCCAGGTGGTGTCCCCGCTCCAGTAAAGCCAGATAATCGACGGCACCAAAACCAGTAAAGGGCCGAGCTGGACCAGACAGGTAAAGATCATCACCACGGTCAGCAGAGCGGCGTAGGGCACGCCGGAGACGGCAAGGCCAATCCCGCCCAGTACCGCCTGAGTGAGGGCCGTGACCACCACGCCCAGCGCCACGGCGCGCACGGCCTGGCCGGCCAGCAGCACCGCGGCGTCGCCGCGTTTGGCCGCGAGGCGCGTGGCGAAGTAGCGGAAACCATAGGCCACCTGCTCGCCGCGCCAGTAGAGCAGCGCGCTGAACAGCAGCATCAAACCGCAGTAGACCAGCAGCTTGCCGATGTGCGCCGCCTGACCGACAAACCAGCTGGTGGTGGTGCCAATATAGGGACGAACCTTGGCCATAATCGCCGAGCCGCCCATATCCAGCAGACCGTGCCAGGCGGAGTACAGTTTATCGCCGACCAGCGGTACGCTGTTGAGCCAGGCGAAATCCGGCAGCGTCACATTTCCGCTGCTGATGAGTTTGATCAGCGGAACGCTGTTATCCACCAGGCTGTTGACCAGCAGAGCGATAGGAATAACGAATAGCAGAAACAGCAACAGGGTCATCGCCAGCACCGCCAGCAGTCGTTTGCCGAACAGCACACGCTGCAGACGCAGCAGCACCGGCCAGGTGGCGATCACCACCGTACCGGCCCAGGCGAAGGACAGAATAAACGGCTGCACAACCCACAGGCAGGATATGATAATCAGGGCCAGGAACAGCACCGACAGCAGTATTTGCGGAATGTCCCGAGGCTGATGGGGATTAATCATAGAGAAATTTTACCTTTCCAGTCGCGCCAAACAGCTGGCGCCGCGTAAATCCATATACTGATAATAATATCAATAATTTTGCCGGGCTGATTTTGCACAGAAAACACGTGGGCGCATATGAAAAAAATGTGATAAAAAGTTGAATGCGCTACGCAAACGTTTAGTTAGCACCAACACAATATTTTCAAACACAACATAGTCAGGCAGGGTCAAGCGTGATGATCCCACAAATTTCTCAGGCGCCAGGGGTAGTTCAACTGGTGCTGAATTTTTTGCAGGTACTGGAGCAACAGGGTTTTACCGGCGATACCGCCACCAGCTATGCCGACAGGCTAACGATGGCCACCGACAACAGCGTCTATCAGCTGCTGCCGGATGCGGTCATTTTTCCACGATCCACGGCGGACGTGGCGCTGCTGGCGCGCGTCGCCGCCGAACCGCGTTTTAAATCGCTGATTTTCACCCCGCGTGGCGGCGGCACCGGCACTAACGGCCAGGCGCTGAACGGCGGGATTATCGTTGATATGTCCCGCTATATGAATCGCATCATCGAGATTAACCCCGAAGAGGGCTGGGTGCGCGTTGAAGCCGGGGTCATCAAAGATCAGCTGAACCAGTTTCTTAAACCCTATGGTTACTTTTTTGCGCCTGAGCTATCCACCAGCAACCGCGCCACGCTGGGGGGGATGATTAACACCGACGCGTCCGGCCAGGGATCGCTGGTGTACGGCAAAACGTCGGATCACGTGCTCGGCCTGCGGGCGGTGCTGATGGGCGGGGATATCCTCGATACCCAGGCGGTGCCGGTGGCGCTGGCGGAGACGCTGGGCAATACCCCCTCGACGGTTGGCCGGATCTACAACACGGTCTACCAGCGCTGCAAGGCGCAGCGTGACCTGATCATTGATAAGTTTCCCAAACTCAACCGCTTCCTCACCGGATACGATCTGCGTCACGTCTTTAACGATGAGATGAGCGAGTTCGACCTGACCCGTATTTTAACCGGTTCGGAAGGGACGCTGGCGTTTATTACCGAAGCGCGGCTGGATATCACCCGCCTGCCGAAGGTGCGCCGTCTGGTCAACGTCAAATATGACTCCTTCGACTCTGCGCTGCGCAATGCGCCCTTTATGGTCGAAGCGAAAGCCCTGTCGGTGGAGACCGTCGATTCTAAAGTTCTCAATCTGGCGCGCGAGGATATCGTCTGGCACTCGGTAAGCGAACTGATCACCGACGTACCGGATAAAGAGATGCTCGGGCTCAATATCGTCGAATTCGCCGGCGATGACGCGGCGCTGATTGACCAGCAGGTTACTACCCTGTGCCAGCGGCTGGACGAGCTGATGGCCGCCAGCGAGGCGGGCGTCATTGGCTGGCAGGTCTGTCACGATCTTGAAGGCGTGGAGCGCATCTATGCCATGCGCAAGAAGGCCGTCGGCCTGTTGGGCAATGCCAAAGGCGCCGCCAAGCCTATCCCTTTCGCCGAGGACACCTGCGTACCGCCCGAACATCTGGCGGATTACATCGTCGAGTTCCGCGCGCTGCTCGACAGCCACGGCCTAAGCTACGGCATGTTTGGCCACGTTGATGCCGGGGTGCTGCACGTGCGCCCGGCGCTGGACATGTGCGATCCGCAGCAGGAGGTGCTGATGAAGCAGATCTCCGACGATGTGGTGGCGCTGACGGCGAAGTATGGCGGCCTGCTGTGGGGCGAACATGGCAAAGGGTTCCGCGCGGAGTACAGCCCGGCCTTCTTTGGCGAGACGCTGTATGCCGAGCTGCGCAAGATCAAAGCGGTCTTCGATCCCGATAACCGCCTGAATCCGGGGAAAATCTGTCCTCCGGAAGGTATCGACGCGCCGATGATGAAAGTCGATGCGGCGAAACGCGGCACCTGGGATCGGCAGATCCCCATCGCGGTGCGCAGCAGCTGGCGTGGGGCGATGGAGTGTAATGGCAACGGGCTGTGCTTCAACTTTGACGTCAAGAGCCCGATGTGTCCGTCGATGAAAGTCAGCAACCAGCGCATCCACTCGCCGAAAGGGCGGGCGACGCTGGTGCGTGAATGGCTGCGCCTGCTGGCCGACCGCGGCGTCGATCCCAACCAGCTGGAGAAGGCGCTGCCGGAGCAGGGCGTCAGCCTGCGCTCGCTGGTGGCGCGCACGCGCAACAGCTGGCATGCGCGCAAAGGCGAATATGACTTCTCGCATGAGGTCAAAGAGGCGATGTCCGGCTGTCTGGCCTGTAAAGCCTGTTCGACCCAGTGCCCGATCAAAATCGATGTTCCCGAGTTCCGCTCGCGCTTCCTGCAGCTGTACCACAGCCGCTATCTGCGGCCGGTGCGCGATCATCTGGTGGCCTCGGTCGAATCTTATGCGCCGCTGATGGCGCAGGCGCCGAAGACCTTTAACTTTTTTATTAACCAGCCTTGGCTGAAAAAGCTGTCGGAGAAGCATATCGGGATGGTCGATCTGCCGCTGCTCTCGGCGCCGTCGCTGAAGCAGCAGATGGCCGGCCACCGTTCCGCCAATATGACCCTTGAGCAGCTCGAAGCGCTGAGCGCCGAGCAGAAAGCGAAGATGGTGCTGGTGGTGCAGGATCCCTTCACCAGCTACTACGACGCCCAGGTGGTGGCCGACTTTATCCGTCTGGTCGAGGCCTTAGGCTATCAGCCGGTGCTCCTGCCGTTCTCGCCGAACGGCAAGGCGCAGCATATCAAAGGCTTCCTCACCCGCTTCGCGCGCACCGCGCAGAAGACGGCGGACTTCCTCAACCGCGTGGCGCAGCTGGGCATGCCGCTGGTGGGCGTCGATCCAGCGCTGGTGCTCTGCTACCGCGATGAGTACAAGCAGACGCTCGGCGACAAGCGCGGCGATTTCCAGGTGCTGTTAGTCCATGAGTGGTTGCCGAAGGCCCTAACCAGCGACGCCCGTCCCGATCTGGGCGGTGAGCCCTGGTACCTGTTCGGTCACTGTACCGAAGTGACCGCGCTACCGGCGGCGACAAAGCAGTGGGCAGATATTTTTGCCCACTTCGGCGCGAAGCTGGAAAACGTCAGCGTTGGGTGTTGCGGGATGGCTGGCACCTATGGTCATGAAGTGAAAAACCACGCCAACTCGTTGGCCATTTACGCGCTCTCCTGGCAGCAGGCGATGCAGCGGCTGCCGCGAAACCGCTGTCTGGTGACGGGCTACTCCTGCCGCAGTCAGGTGAAGCGTATTGAAGGCAGCGGCGTTCGCCACCCGCTGCAGGCGTTACTGGAGATAATCGGATGATTTGGAAACGTCAGGCCACGCTGGAGCAGCTCAACCGGCTCGGTGAGGGGAACATGGTAGGGCTGCTCGATATTCGCTTTGAGACCGTTACCGACGATACGCTGGAGGCCACTATGCCGGTCGATAGCCGCACACAGCAGCCGTTTGGCCTGCTGCACGGCGGAGCGTCGGTGGTGCTGGCGGAGACCCTGGGGTCGGTGGCAGGCTATCTGTGCAGTGAAGGCGAACAAAAGGTGGTGGGGCTGGAGGTTAACGCCAACCACATCCGTTCGGCGCGCGGGGGCCGGGTGCGCGGCGTCTGCAAAGCGCTGCACGTCGGGACGCGCCATCAGGTCTGGCAAATTGAAATCTTCGACGAACAGTCGCGGTTATGTTGTTCATCACGACTAACCACCGCGGTAATATAAGCCGCATGGCGGGAGGCGAATAGCCTCCCTTTTTTTAAGGTAATAAGCGAGAGCCGGCCTGCCAGAGCCAGAGAGGTTGTCACAAGATCAGCCTCGCGTCGGCAGGGAATTATCTAATATTTATATTATTACCGATCCACTCTCGTTATTTATGCTACTCTTTTCAATACTAAATGCTTAAAGGTAACAAGAGGACGGTTAACCATGGGTATTCTTTCCTGGATCATTTTTGGACTTATTGCCGGTATTTTAGCCAAGTGGATTATGCCGGGAAAAGATGGCGGCGGATTTATCGTGACCGTTATTTTGGGGATCATCGGCGCCGTGGTCGGCGGCTGGATCAGTACCCTGTTTGGTTTTGGCAAGGTCGATGGGTTTAATTTCGGCAGCTTCGTGGTAGCGGTTATCGGTGCGCTGGTGGTATTGTTTATCTACCGGAAAGTGCGTAGCTAATTTTCAGCTGCTCAGCTGTAAATAAGTTCATAAAAGCTGCCGCGATATGCGGCAGCTTTTTTATTGCTGACAGATGACAGCGTAGATCTCCTTTGGGCTATTGTCTGTCGGTTCCCTCGCCAACCGGCACCACCTCAACGTGCACTTCGTAGTGTTTCGCCTGGCCGGCGGGGATCAGCGCGGTCAGTTTGTTAATGGTTTCCGCTGGCGTATCGGTTGCTACCGTGGCTGAAAACAGCACCGGTCTGTGCGGCGGAAGCTGCGGCGGGAACGGCGGCAGGGGGCCACGATCCCTCTCCATCGGCGGGCGGACTCCGTTATCGATGACAGGCGCCGGGACGTCGGTTTTATCAGCCGCAAAGGCGCTGGCGGCGGTAACGGTGGCGATAGCGAACAGGGCAAGCAGAGCTTTTTTCATCCGGGATTCCTCAATAAGCAAGTCCCAAAAGAGTAGAGGGTGCCGGCAGGCGGAACAATCCCAGGCGGCGCGAATCCTCTGAATCTTCTTTTTTCCTCGCGAATGTGGAGGTCAGATGAGAGCGAGTGTCATTGCGTTCGGGAGCCTCTTAATTCAGCAGTACGCTCATAATCAGCAGTACGGCCATGCACATCGACATAATACTGATATCAACAATCATTCTGTACGACAAAAGCTCCAGCTAAACGGGTACGGCGGGCAGGTAAAAGCCCATCTTATAGTGGTTAAAGAGTGTACCCTGCCTACATCCATTGAACAAACGTTTATTGACTAATATTGTCGGCCTGCGTCGGCCATCGGCCACCGCCTGGAGCAACATGAGGATGGCTCATGTTGCATTGAATTTAAGTCGCTTTCCCTCCAGCGCTGACTCTGGCAAAAATAGGTTCATTAACGAATCAACAACATTTACCGGTTGAAGCGCGCCCGGCCTGACTCCGCGTCGCCAGGCTGGTGGAGAGTATTCCGCCGGGTTCGCTTTATGCCCGCCATCAGGATGGACAATCGCCATGAATAATAAATTTACCTATACGATTAAGCGCACCCGGTTTGATGAAAACTATAACCCTGCGGAAAATACGCGTATTACCACCAACTTCGCTAATTTAGCCAGAGGGGTGAACCGTGAGGAAAATCTGCGCAATACGTTAATCATGATGAATAACCGTTTTAATAGCCTGGCCCACTGGGATAATCCCCATAACGATCGCTATGCGGTGGAACTGGATATTATTTCTGTCGAGATGAATATTGCTCAGGATAGCGCCAGCTTCCCGGTGATTGAGATCCTGCAAACGCATATTGTCGATAAAAAGAGCGGGGAGCGTCATGCCGGTATCGTCGGCAATAACTTCTCCTCCTATGTGCGGGATTACGATTTTAGCGTACTGCTTCTGGAACATAATAAGGACCAGAGTCGCTTCAGCGTACCGGAAAACTTTGGCGAGCTGCACGGCAATATCTTTAAGGATTTTGTGCAATCCAGCGCCTGGCGCGCCAACTTCAGCAAGGCGCCGGTGATTTGCCTGAGCGTCTCCAGTAAAGATGTTTACCATCGCACCGGTAACGAACATCCGGTCCTCGGCATTGAATATGCTCAGGAAGGCGTCTCGCTGACCGAGCGCTATTTCAGCAAAATGGGGCTGCAGGTACGCTATTTTATGCCAAAAAACAGCGTCGCGCCGTTGGCCTTTTATTTTACCGGCGATCTGCTCAGCGATTACACCAGCCTGGAACTGATCGCCACCATCAGCACGATGGAGACGTTTCAGAAAATATATCGCCCGGAGATCTACAATGCCAACTCCCCGGCGGGGCAATACTATCAGCCCAATCTCAGCCACCTGGATCATTCATTAACAAAAATCGTCTATGACCGGGAAGAGCGCAGCCTGTTGGCGATTGAGCAGGGGAAATTTACACAACAACATTTTATCAACCCGCACAAGACGTTGCTTGAGCAATGGTCTGCTAATTTCGCGCTTTGCTAAACCCATATAAAAGGCTAATGACTATGAAAACATGGCTTCCGACATCGACCGCCGGCAGTTTACCGAAACCTTCCTGGCTGGCGCAGCCAGAGACCCTGTGGTCGCCCTGGAAACTGTCCAGCGAAGAATTACTGGCCGGCAAGCGCGACGCCTTGCGGTTATCCCTCGACGACCAGCTGCGGGCCGGGATCGATATTGTCAGCGACGGCGAGCAAACGCGGCAGCACTTTGTCACCACCTTCATCGAGCACCTCAGCGGGGTGGATTTTGCCAAACGCGAGATCGTGAAAATTCGTAACCGCTATGAGGCCAGTGTTCCGACGGTGGTGGGCGCCGTGGAGCGCCAGAAACCGGTCTTCGTGGAGGACGCTCGCTATCTGCGGCAGCTCACCAGTCAGCCGATCAAATGGGCGCTTCCGGGCCCGATGACCATGATCGACACGCTGTATGACAACCACTATAAAAGCCGGGAAAAGCTGGCCTGGGAATTTGCTAAAATCCTCAATCAGGAAGCGAAAGAGTTAGAGGCTGCGGGGGTTGATATTATTCAGTTCGATGAGCCGGCCTTTAACGTCTTCTTCGATGAGGTCAACGACTGGGGGATCGCCGCCTTAGAACGAGCCACCGAAGGGCTGAAGTGTGAGACAGCGGTGCATATCTGCTACGGCTATGGCATCAAGGCCAATACCGACTGGAAAAAGACGCTGGGCTCCGAGTGGCGACAGTATGAAGAGGCTTTCCCGCAGCTGCAGAAATCGTCCCTTGATATTATCTCTCTCGAGTGCCACAACTCGCGCGTGCCGATGGATCTGCTGGAGTTGATCCGCGGTAAAAAGGTGATGGTCGGGGCGATCGATGTCGCCAGCCATGCTATCGAAACCCCGGAAGAGGTGGCTGGAACCCTGCGCAAGGCGCTGGCGTTCGTCGATGCCGACAAACTCTACCCGTCCACCAACTGCGGTATGGCGCCGCTGCCGCGCCATGTCGCGACCGGCAAACTGCACGCCCTGAGCGCCGGCGCCGAGATTATTCGTCGCGAGCTGGCGGCAAAGTAAGGCGGGGCGCGCCCGTTATCTTCCCCAGGCGGTGTACTTTATCGTCGGTTCACTTCCAGAGCGGGCTGTCGCCCGCTCTGCGTCATGTTGCCGCCAGCGGGCGACAGATTGCCCGCAGGGCGACGGCGCTGCACAGCGGAAACAGCGCCAGCAAAAGCCAGGGATAAACCGCCTGCGGCGACGGAATGAGCGCCAGGTCAAGCAAATGACCGAGCAGTAAATTCCCGGCTAACACCGCGCACCCTCCTGCGGTGGCGAGCGCTCCGTAGTGGGCGCCCAGCGTCGACTCCTCGGCGAACAGCGGGATCAGATCCTTGGCTGCGGGCACTAACAGCATCTGGCCGAGGGTGAGCAGCGTGACAAAACCAGCCGCCGGCATTAACCGCAGCCAACCTTCGGCGGGTGGGGCGGCGGCGAATAACGCCACGCTGGCAAAGGAAGCCGACAGCAGCAGAAAGCCCACCGGCAGGATGCGCACGGCGCCCATTCGCCGGGCGAAGCGGGCGAGAGGGAGCTGGAGGGTGATAATCAACAGCGAGGCCAGCATAAAGAGCGGCGCCAGATCCTGCTCGCGGCCGCCGGAACGTTGGATCTCCACCGGCAGGGCGAGGTACAGTTGGTTGTAGCTCAACAGCCATGAGCTGTAGGCGAGAATAAACGCGACAAAGCGCGGCTGGCGCAAAGGCGTCCACCATGGGACTCGTCTGCGCGTTGTTGTCGTGTGCCCGTCGGCGGGCAGACAGAAAAAGAGCACCGCCAGCGCCAGAAGAAATATTCCCGCGCCGGCGAGGGCGATATGCCGAAAGCCGATCCCGCTCAGCACGCCTCCGGCCACCGGGCCGATCACCGCTCCCAGTTCACCGCATACCGCAAACAGCGCAAACCACTCGGCGCGGCTGCGTTTCCCGTTGGCCTGGCTGAGAGTACCGGCCCGCGCCAGCAGGGCCTCTATCGACGGGGAGAACAGGGCGCCGCCGACGCCGGTCAGGCAGGCGCCGAGGATAATGGGCCACAGCGACGCCCCGCACGCCAGCAGGAGAAAACCGGCGACGCGAACGACGCAGCCGGCGAGAATGATCGCCTTAGCGCCATAGCGGTCGGCCAGCGTCCCGCCGAGGATAAACATGCCCTGCTGAGAGAAGGTACGCAGCCCGAGGATCAGGCCGATAAGTCCGCCTGAGAGCAGCATGTCGTCGCGCAGGAAGAGAGCGAGGAAAGGAACGACCGCGTAAAAGCCAATATTAAAAACGAACTGGCTTCCCAGTAACACCGGAGGCCAGAGGGTTGCCGCAGGGCGCAGGGAGAAAAGAGGCATATCCGCCCAACCTAAACGATGAAATGAATGTGCTTTTTGCCGTGGTAAGGGGAGATCTCGATTTTGGTTTTCACCCGGAAAACGTCCCACAGCAGCCCTTCGGACAAAATCTCCTCCGGCGTCCCGCTGGCGAGGATCTGCCCCTGCTGCATCACGATCAGCGAATCGCAGAACATCGCGGCATGGTTAAGATCGTGAATGGCCACAATGCTGGTTACCGGCAGCTCGCTGATCAACTGCATTAACTGCATCTGATGGTGTATATCCAGATGGTTGGTCGGCTCATCCAGCAGGATTTCGCTCGGGCTCTGCGCCAGCGCGCGGGCGATATGCACCCGCTGCCGCTCGCCGCCGGAGAGGCTTAACCATCCCTGTTCGCTTTTCTCCAGCATCGCTACCCGCTGCAGCGCGGCGGCAATCGCCTCGTCATCCTGAGCGCTCCAGTTTGAGAACGGAGAGTGGTGGGGAATGCGTCCCAGGCGCACGACGTCGCGCACCCGCATATTGGCCTCGGTCATGCCGTGTTGCTCGACGAAAGCCACGCGGCGGGCGAGCTGCTTTTTCGCCATCCGGGCGATATCCTGGCCGTCGAGGGTGACGCGACCTGCATCCGGGCGGCGCAGGCCCGCCAGAACGCGCAGCAGCGAGGATTTGCCGCAGCCGTTGGGCCCCAGCAGTCCGACCGTTTCGCCGCGCGGCACCCGCAGCGAGACATTATTGACGATGACCTTTTTGCCTGCCTTCCAGGTGATATTTTCAGCGCAAATACTCATCACTTATTCCTTGAGCGGTAGATAATCACGGCAAAGAAAGGCACCCCAACCAGGGCGGTTACTACCCCAACGGGCAGACTTTGCGGGGCAATCAGCAGGCGCGACGCAATGTCCGCCAGTACCATCAATATCGCCCCTGCCAGCGCGCTGGCGATCAGCAACGTTCGGTGCAGCGGGCCAAAGAAGAAACGCATCACGTGCGGCACCACCAGGCCAACAAAGCCGATTGAGCCGGCCATGCTGACGATGGTGGCGGTGATCAGCGCCGCAGTGGTGAAGAGGATCAGGCGCACGCGCGGCACAGCAATCCCCAGCGAGGCGGCGGCATCGTCGCCGAAGGTGAACGCGTCCAGCGCCCGGGCATACCACAGGCAGACCGCCAGACCCGCGAGCACCACCACAATGACCAGCTGGAATTCGGGCCAGCGGACGCCGCTGAAGCTGCCCAGCAGCCAGAACATCACATCGCGCGCCTGCTGCGCGCTGGCGGAGGTGCTGATGGTATAGGCCGTGATGGCGTTAAATAACTGCGAGGCGGCGACGCCCGCAAGAATGGTACGCTCATTGCCGCCGCGCGCGCCGTTAGTCAGCAAGGCGACAAAGGCGAAGGCGGCGAAGGCCCCGGCAAAGGCGCCTGCCGAGAGGGAAATCGCGCCAGCGCCAAGGCCCAGCACCACGATCGACACCGCGCCGGTGGAGGCCCCGGCGGAGACGCCGAGGACGTAGGGTTCCGCGAGGGCATTTTTCAGCAGGCTTTGCAGCACGACGCCGCAGATAGCGAGGCCGGCGCCGCAGCAGGCGGCGACCAGCGCGCGGCTGAGGCGGAAATCCCAGATTACGCTCTCATAGATACGGTTGAGCGGCTCAGCGGTTAAGCCGGTTCTGTTGCTGATAGCGTAAAAGACATTCTGCAGCGGGATGGCCAGCTCGCCGACGCTGACGCCCACAGCGATCACCAGCGCCAGCACGATCGCTGCCAGTACACACCAGCCGGTGAGCAGTATGCTGCGGCGCGTCTCAATCGCGGCGACGCTCATCAGTTCAGCCCCATTTTTCTCAGCTGCTCGCCCACCTGTTCCGCGCCGTAAAGCGTGCGGATGGTCGGATTCATCGCCTGACCGTCCATGACCACGATATGGCCTTTTTTCACCGCCTCCAGCTGGCTGACGGCGGGATCGCTTTTGAGGAATTTGATCTTCTCCTCGGCTTTATCCAGCGCCCAGCGGTTACGGTCCAGACTGGCGACCACGATCACATCCGGGTTGGCGGCAATAATGCTCTCCCAGCTCACCGTGGGCCACTCGGTCTCGGAGGTTATCGCATTATGACCGCCCAGCACGCTGGCGATAAAGCCGGAGGCGCTGTTTTTACCGCCGACATAGGCATCGGCCGAAGGCGAGGCGCTGGAGAACCAGAAGACGAAGGAGAGATCTTTTTTGCTTTTACCAAACTCCTGGCGCAGGTCGGCTTCACGTTTTTTGAAATCGGCAATTAGCGCCTGACCACGATCTTCGACGTTGAAAATGCGGGCGAAATCGCTAATTTCCTGATACAGCCAGGTCATATCCCACAGCTTTTGCCGGCTGCCGTACATATCGCCGGTGGCCTTTTTAGTGGCGCACATCCCCGGTGAAACGTAGCTGTTCACACCGACGGTGGCGAGATCTTCACGCCTGGCGACTTTGCTTTCCGGCCCCAGCAGCAGCGGCAACTGGGCGGGAACGAAATCGGGATTTTGCGCCAGCACCGATTCCAGGCTCGGAATTTCCACCGTCAAGGTTTTAATCTTCGCGTTTTGCTCAGCCAGCTGCGGTAAAACGCTGGTCGGCCAGAAGGCGCTGGCGACTACCTGCTTTTGCAGCCCGAGCAGCAGCAGAATTTCGACCGTATTTTGCCCCAGCGCGACCACGCGCTCCGGCGGCCGGGTGAAGGTCTCCTGATAGCCGCAGTTTTCAATCGTCAGGGGGTAGGTTGTTGCCAGCGCGGAACTGACGGCGGTGAACATCAAGCCTAACGCGCAAAGGACCTTCTTCATTAAACGCTATCCTTGTAAACAGGCGAGTGGATGACCAGCAAATGGGAGTAATGCAAATGAAACTCATTATTGGGGCGGGGTTTTATACAATGCCATATTTACAGTGTCAATGAGTGACTATTTCCGCAGGCAATGAAATGCCCGCGCGATGGGGTGGGTCAGCTCGCCAGTGGGCCACGAATATACGCCTGCAACCCCTGGGCGAGAAAATCAAATACCCGCTTACAGGCAGGGCTGTGGCGCAGATCCTCATGCATTACCAGCCAGGTATCAAGATACAGAGAAAAGTCGGCCGCCAGCACTCGCTGCAGGGGAATAATGCCATCCGCAAGGGGCACCTGGCAGATGCCGATCCCCGCTCCGGCGCGGATCAGGCTCAACTGGGCGAGGTCGCTATCGGTCCGCATCGCGAAGGCCTCACGCTGAAAACGAGGGTAAGCCTGCAGCGCCCGGCGCACGAGAGGGGTGGTGCTATCAAAACCAATCAGCGCGTGGCTGGCCAGATCGTCGAGGGTCGCGGGCAGGCCCTGGCGCGTCAGGTAGGCGGCGGTGGCATGTAATCCAAGCTCAATCCTGCCGAGACGGCGGGCGATAAGCTGCTCCTGCTGCGGGGCGACCATCCGCACCGCGATATCCGCCTCCCGGTGAAGCAGATCCTGAAATCGATTGGAGAGCATCAGTTCGATGACGATATTCGGGCACGCCTGCCTGAGCCGGGCAACCAGCGGCGGCAGCACCTCGGCGCCGACCACCTCGCTGGCGGCCACCCGCACCACGCCACGCAGCTCGGCTCTGTCGCGACTAAAGTTGGCCGCCGTGCGTTCCAGCGCCCGGGCGGTGTTGTCCATCGCCTCGGCGTGCATCCGCAGCGCCAGCGCCGCGTCGGTCGCCTGCAGGCCGGTTTGCGAGCGGGTAAATAAGGCCTGGCCGAGGGCGGTTTCCAGCCCGGCAATATGGCGCCCCGCCGTCGGCTGAGTGATGTTCAGGGTACGCGATGCGCCCGATAAAGAGCCTTCCTGCAGGACGGCGAGAAAGGTTCGGTACCACTCCCAGGGAATAGAGGTATTCATACAAATATGTATAGCCGCTCGACGATGGTATGCAATTTCATTTGATATGAGCCGCAGGTAGGCTGTCAAGCATCCATTAGCGAACGGGGAAAGAGGATGAACAGCAGCGGCAAGGTACTTATTCTGGGAGCAAGCGGGGGCATCGGCGGGGAAGTGGCGCGCCGGCTGGTGGCAGACAACTGGCAGGTTCGGGCGCTGAAGCGCGGCGCCCAGATTCGCGGTCCCGCAGATGGCATGCAGTGGATTGCCGGCGACGCGCTGGATGGCGGTCAGGTCGCGGCGGCGGCTGCCGGTTGCGACGTCATCGTCCATGCGGTGAATCCGCCGGGCTACCGGCACTGGCGGCAACAGGTACTGCCTATGCTGCGCAACACCCTGCAGGCTGCCGAACGGCAGCGGGCGCTTGTAGTCCTGCCCGGCACGGTCTACAACTATGGACCGGATGCCTTTCCACTGATTGCTGAAGAGGCCGCACAACAGCCGGTGACCCGCAAAGGCGCCATCCGGGTGGCGATGGAGCTGGCGCTGAAGGATTACGTGCAGCGCGGCGGCCGGGCGTTGATTGTTCGGGCGGGCGATTTTTTTGGTCCACGCGCCGGAAATAACTGGTTTTCGCAGGGGCTGGTCAAGCCTGGTCAGCTTCCCCGCATCATTAGCTACCCGGGGGCGATCGGCGTCGGGCATCAGTGGGCCTGGCTGCCCGACGTGGCCGCCACCATCGCCGCGCTGCTCGCCCGCAGGCGCGAGCTTGAGCCGTTCGCCCGCTTTCATATGCAGGGCCACTGGGACCCGGACGGCAGCGAAATGAGTCAGGCGATCCAGCGGGTGGTCGCCCGCTATGGCGGCCGAGCGGCAGTGAAGTCTTTTCCCTGGTGGCTGGTGAAGCTGGCGGCGCCCTTCAACGCCACCCTGCGCGAAATGGTCGAGATGCACTATCTCTGGCGTCTGCCGGTACGCCTGCGCAACGATAAACTGGTTGATTTTTTAGGCGCGGAACCGCATACCCTGCTCGACAGCGCGGTTTATCAGACGCTGCAAGGCCTGGGTTGTCTGCCCGCCGGCGCGATAAACCAAGAGGCGGGTGAGGCGTAACGCGGCAAGAGGATCACAGAGCGGGGCGTTATTGTGACCAAATCATAATAACGTCACTCGTTGTCAAACGATAGCGATCGCATTAAGCTAAACGGATGACGAAAAATACCCCCACCCCTGCAAGCCGTGGTCCCCATGACCACAGCGTTCGGGACCAGATTCTTGACGCGGCCATGGCGCACTTTAGTCGCTATGGCTATGAGAAAACGACGGTCACCGATCTCGCCAAAGCGATAGGCTTTTCCAAAGCCTATATCTATAAATTCTTTGACTCCAAGCAGGCGATTGGCGAGGCGATTTGCGCCAGCCGGCTGGAGAAGATCATGGTGGCCGTCAGCGCGGCCATCGCCGATGCGCCGTCCGCCAGCGAGAAACTGCGCCGCCTGTTCCGGGCGCTGACCGAGGCCGGCAGTGAACTGTTTTTCGAGGATCGCAAACTGTACGACATCGCCGCCGTCGCGGCGCGCGATAAATGGCCTTCAACGGAACAGTATGCCGGTCATCTGCAGCAGCTGATTGGTCAAATTCTTGTCGAAGGCCGCCAGGCGGGTGAGTTCGAGCGCAAAACCCCGCTGGATGAAGCGACCCTGGCGGTCTATATGGTGATGTGTCCTTTCATCAACCCGGTGCAGTTGCAATACAATCTCGACACCGCGCCCACCGCGGCGGTGCTGCTTGCCTCCCTGATCCTGAGAAGTCTCTCCCCCTGATGAGTGACTATTGACTTTATTGGTCACTAGTCTGAGAATGCGGTCACCATCCGGTCTTTTCATTAAGGTGACCCATGCTCAGGCTCAACGCCGTCCATCTTGCCGTCTGCCTCCTGCCGCTGGCCCTCGCGGGCTGCGGCGAACCTGCCGATCATGACGACCCCCGCATCCGGCCGCCGCTGGTCCGGGTGGCGACCGTCGAGCGCGCGGAGGCCGGCTCGCGGGCCTTTACCGGCGTGATAGTGGCCCGAACCCAAAGCGACCTCGGCTTCAGGGTGGCGGGAAAAGTGCTTGAACGGCGGGTGGAAACCGGGCAGAGCGTCAAGCGCGGTCAGCTGCTGCTGCGCCTGGATCCGGCTGATCTAGCCTTGCAGGCGCAGTCCCAACAGCGGGCCGTAGATGCCGCGCGGGCGCGAGCCAAAAAGGCGGCCAACGATCTGGCCCGCTATCGCGGCCTGGTGGCGAGCGGCGCCATCTCTGCCGCGGAATTCGACCAGATTAACGCGGCAGCAGAGGCGGCGAGAGCCGACCTCAGCGCGGCCCAGGCGCAGGCCAATGTGGCGCAAAACGCCACCGGCTATGCCGGACTGCTGGCGGATGCTGACGGCGTGGTGGTGGAAACCCTCGCTGAGCCGGGGCAGGTGGTCAGCGCCGGGCAGGTGGTGATCCGCCTGGCGCGGGCGGGGCAGCGCGAAGCGCGGGTGCAACTGCCGGAGACGGTGCGCCCGGCGGTCGGCAGCGAGGCGCTGGCGACACGCTATGGCAGCGAATCTCAGCCGGTCACGGCGACCCTGCGCCTGCTTTCGGACGCGGCTGACGCCACCACCCGCACCTTTGAAGCGCGCTATGTGCTGAACGGCGCGCTGGCGAATGCCCCGCTGGGGTCTACCGTGACCCTGCGCATCGGCAACGACCAGGCGCCAGGCCAGGTGCTGGCGGTGCCCCTGGCGTCGGTCTACGATCCGGGTAACGGCCCTGGCGTCTGGCGCATTGCCTCTCGTCCGGCCACCGTCTCCTGGCAACCGGTGACCGTGCTCGGCCTGAATGATGAAACCGCGCAGGTGACCGGCCCGCTGAAGCCCGGCGAGCCGATCGTCGCCCTGGGCGCCCATCTTCTGCACCAGGGCGAGGCGGTGCGGCTGGCGGAACGACGCGAGCATAATGCCGCCGGGAGCCAGCCATGAGCGCCGGGCGTTTTAATCTCTCCGCGCTGGCCGTCCGCGAGCGGTCGGTGACCCTGTTTTTGATTATCCTTATCTCCGTCGCCGGGCTGGTGGCGTTCTTCGGACTCGGGCGAGCGGAAGATCCGCCCTTTACGGTCAAGCAAATGACGGTCATTACCGTCTGGCCCGGCGCCACCGCGCAGGAGATGCAGGATCAGGTCGCCGAGCCGCTGGAAAAACGGCTCCAGGAGTTAAAGTGGTACGATCGCACGGAGACCTATACCCGCCCTGGCATAGCGTTGCTCACCCTGTCGCTGCAGGATCAGACCCCGCCTTCCGAGGTGCCGGAGCAGTTTTATCAGGCGCGCAAAAAGCTCGGGGATGAGGCGAAAAATCTGCCTGCTGGCGTCTCCGGTCCGATGATGAATGACGAATTCGCCGACGTCACCTTTGCGATCTTTGCCCTGAAAGCACGGGGAGAGCCGCCGCGGCAGCTGGTGCGTGACGCCGAAGCCTTACGCCAGCAGCTGCTGCATGTACCCGGGGTGAAAAAAGTGAATATCCTCGGCGAACAGGCGGAGCGCATTTATCTCTCGTTTTCTCATGACCGTCTCGCCACCCTGGGTCTCTCGCCGGAGGCGATTTTTGCCGCGCTGAACAGCCAGAATGTGCTGACCGCCGCCGGGGCTATCGAGACCCGGGGCGGGCAGATCTTTATCCGCCTCGACGGGGCGTTTGACCGCCTGCAGCAGATCCGCGACACGCCGATTATTGCCGGGGGCAGAACGCTGAAACTGGCCGATGTCGCCACGGTTGAGCGGGGATATGAAGATCCCGCCACCTTCCTGATCCGCCATCAGGGCGAACCGGCGCTGCTGCTGGGCGTGGTGATGCGCGAGGGCTGGAATGGTCTGGCGCTGGGGAAAGCGCTGGACGCCGAAACGACCAGCATCAATCAGAGCCTGCCGCTCGGCATGTCGTTGACCAAAGTGACCGATCAGTCGGTGAATATCAGCGCCGCGGTCGATGAGTTCATGATCAAATTCTTTGTCGCCCTGCTGGTGGTGATGGCGGTGTGCTTTGTCAGCATGGGGTGGCGCGTGGGCGTGGTGGTCGCGGCGGCGGTGCCTTTAACCCTCGCCGTGGTGTTTGTGGTGATGGCGGCGACCGGCAAAAACTTCGACCGCATCACTCTCGGCTCGCTGATCCTCGCCCTGGGGCTGCTGGTGGATGATGCCATCATTGCCATCGAAATGATGGTGGTCAAAATGGAGGAGGGGTATGACCGCCTCAAAGCCTCGGCCTATGCCTGGAGCCATACCGCGGCGCCCATGCTGGCCGGTACCCTGGTGACGGCCGTGGGTTTTATGCCTAATGGATTTGCGCAGTCCACCGCCGGGGAGTACGCCAGCAATGTGTTCTGGATCGTCGGTATCGCGCTGATTGCCTCCTGGATTGTGGCGGTGATTTTTACCCCCTGGCTGGGGGTGCACCTGTTGCCGGACAGAAAGCCCGCGGCGGCCGGCCACGCCGCGCTGTATGACACCCCGCGCTATCAGCGCTTCCGTCGGCTGCTGACCCGGGTTATTGCTCACAAATGGCGCGTGGCCGCCGGGGTGGTGGCGCTGTTTATCGTGGCGATCCTGGGCATGAGCGTGGTGAAAAAGCAGTTTTTCCCCACCTCCGATCGTCCGGAAGTGCTGGTTGAAGTGCAGCTGCCTTACGGGTCGTCGATTAGCCAGACCAGCGCCGCGGCGGCGAAAATTGAGCACTGGCTGCAGCGCCAGCCGGAGGCGAAGATTGTCACCAGCTATATCGGCCAGGGCGCGCCGCGCTTTTACCTGGCGATGGCTCCGGAATTGCCCGATCCCTCCTTCGCCAAACTGGTGGTGTTGACCGACGGGCAGGGTGCCCGCGAGGCGCTCAAGCGGCGGCTGCGGGAGGCGGTGGCCAATGGCCTGGCGCCGGAGGCGCGGGTGCGCGTCACTCAGCTGGTGTTTGGCCCTTATTCGCCTTATCCGGTCGCCTGGCGGGTGATGGGGCCCGATCCGCACGCTCTGCTCGACATCGCCGAGCGGGTTAAATCGGTGCTGCAGGCCAGTCCGCTGATGCGCACCGTCAATACCGACTGGGGTTCGCGGGTACCGGTGATGCATTTCAGCCTCAATCAGGACCGGCTGCAGGCGAGCGGACTCAGCTCCCAGTCCGTCGCCCAGCAGCTGCAGTTCCTGCTGTCAGGGATCCCGATCACCACCGTCCGGGAAGATATTCGCGCCGTGCAGGTGATCGGCCGCGCGGCGGGCGACATCCGTCTGGATCCGGCGAAAATCGCCGACTTCACCCTGGTGGGCAGCGGCGGGCAGCGGGTTCCCTTGTCACAGATTGGCGACGTGTCGATCAGGATGGAGGACCCGCTGCTTCGCCGTCGCGACCGCACGCCGACCATCACCGTCCGCGGAGATGTTGCGGAGAACCTGCAGCCGCCGGATGTCTCCACCGCGCTGATGAAGCCGCTGCAGCCCATTATCGACTCGCTGCCGCCTGGCTATCGCATCGAGACGGCGGGGTCGATTGAGGAATCCGGCAAGGCCACCCGGGCGATGGTGCCGTTATTTCCGATAATGATCGCCCTCACGCTGCTGATCATTATCCTGCAGGTGCGTTCGCTGTCGGCGATGGTCATGGTTTTCCTGACCGCGCCGCTGGGGCTGATTGGCGTGGTCCCGACGCTGCTGCTGTTCAATCAGCCGTTTGGCATCAATGCCCTGGTGGGCCTGATCGCCCTGTCGGGGATCCTGATGCGCAATACGCTGATCCTGATTGGCCAAATCCATCATAACCAACAGGCGGGGCTCGATCCGTTCCACGCGGTGGTGGAGGCGACGGTGCAGCGCGCCCGCCCGGTTCTGCTGACCGCGCTGGCGGCGATCCTGGCGTTCATTCCGCTCACTCATTCGGTCTTCTGGGGAACGCTCGCCTATACGCTGATTGGCGGGACGCTGGGGGGAACCATCATGACCCTTATCTTCCTGCCGGCCATGTACGCGATCTGGTTCCGCATCCGCCCGGAGAACACGGTACAGCAGACAGAGTTGCACCTTCAGAGGTAATTCCACTTTGCCGGACCTGGGCGAGGCACATGGCCAGGCCAGGTCACGGGCAGCGTCAGGCGGGTAAGGATACCGGCACCGCATGAGTGCGGTGTTGATCCTGTTCGAGGCGATCAAGGCAATCGAGGCTGATGGCCGATGGCGAAGTCGCGCCGGTGAGGGTCATGGTAACCTTCATATCCTCGGCAAATAAGCGCAGCAGATGCGCCACGCCCGCTTCGCCCGCCGCGGCCAGGGCATAAATATAGGCCCGACCGAGCAGCACGCCTTTCGCGCCGAGGGCCAGCAGACGTATAACGTCCACGCCGGAGCGCACCCCGGAATCGGCAAGCACTGTTAGATCGTCGCCGACCGCATCCACCACCCTGGGTAGCGCCCGGGCGGTGGGGATGGCGCCATCGAGCTGTCTGCCGCCATGATTCGACACCACAATACCATCGGCGCCCAGCCGCACGGCATTGCGCGCATCGTCGGCATCGAGGATCCCTTTGATGATTAATTTCCCTTGCCAGCTGTCGCGGATCCACTCCAGATCGTGCCAGGCGATGGACGGGTCGAAGTTGTTGCTGATGAACCCCATATAGTCGTCCATGGTCATTTTGTGGCCGGTGTAGGCTTCGATATTACCAAACGACAGGGGTCTGCCCGCCAGCCCGACGTTCATCGCCCAGCGCGGATGGGTGCAAGCCTGGAGATATTGTCGCAGGGTGGCGTGCGGCCCGGACATCCCTGAGCGGTTATCGCGATACCGCGAGCCGGGGATTGGCATATCGACGGTAAATACCAGGGTTTTCATGCCAGCGGCCCAGGCGCGCTCCAGCGCGTTACGCATATAGCCGCGATCTTTCAGTACGTACAGCTGGGACCAGAGCGCGCCGCTGGCGTGGCTCGCCACCTCTTCAATCGAGCAGACCGACACGGTGGATAAGGTGTACGGGATCCCGGCGCGGGAGGCGGCGCGGGCCGCCTGGACTTCGCCGCGGCGGGCGTACATCCCGGTGGCGCCGACGGGCCCCAGCGCCACGGGCATCGCCCATGGGGCATCAAGGATCGTGGTCGCCAGCGTCGGTTCGCCGGCCCCGCACAGTACGCGCTGGCGAAGAGCTACCGAGGCAAGCTCGGCGGCGTTGGCGTTCATGGTGTTTTCCGCCACCGCGCCACCGTCAATATAATCGAAAAGGAAGCGGGGCAGACGACGACGAGCGGCTTCGCGATAATCGCTGGGGGCTGAAACAATCATTATTATGTCCTTATGTTTTTTAACCTTAGTGGATGTTCTGCAGGTAAAAAAACTATAGGCCTCTAAAAACCGGCGAGGAAATGAAATATTAGCATTCCCACTATTCCCTCATGGAATAATCTGCGTTGCACTCTGTGGTTGTTATTTTCTTTTAATGCTAACCGGTAAGGACATTATTTTTTGCGCCGGGCGCGGATTGGGCACAATAAATCAGCCTTGCGCCAGGCCACAGCACTGAAAAGGGGAAGGAGAGATTAGCCCGGCGCCAGGGGATACGCGCGCAGAAAGACGTCCAGGGCGCGCTCAACCCGCTGTTTGATTTCGTCGTCGGACAGCGGAGGTCTTGCGCCAAGTTTTATCGCCAGGCTGGTCATTCCCAGCCATAAACCGGCCAGTTCGTCGGCAGCCTCCTGCGGATCGCAGGCTCGTAAAGTACCGGCTTCGATCGCCTCGGCGATGATCGCTTCCAGCATCTGCTGCGCGCGCCCCGGCCCGGCGGCGTAAAAGCGGCCGGGGAGATCGGGGTGACGCACGGCAGCCGAGGCGATCAGTCGGTCCCAGCCGGTCAGTTCCCGCTGGTTGATAAAGCGGACAAAGCGATAGCCAAACGCCGTCAGTACCTCGATCAGCGGCAGATGATGGCGCTGGGCGAAATCATGGTCGCTGATGGTGAGATCCGATTCCTGGCGTAAGACCGCCTCTATCAGATGTTCTTTATCGCTGAAATTGGCATACAGGGTGGCTTTCGCCACCCCGGCTACGCGGGCGATTTCGGCCGTTGTCACCTCCAGGCCCTGTTCCAGAAACAGCTTACGGGCGGCCTGAAGTATCGCCTGCGTTTTCAATGGATCTTTTGGCCGACCTTTCTGACGAGGGGTTTCGCTCATCGCCGATAGCCTGCAAACAGCGCGCTCATAATTAATCCTCCGACCACGGTAATGTGTTCAAGCGCAATATGGAATTCCTCAGTGCGCCGGGGTTCACTGAAGGCCCAGAAGGCGTGTCCCAGCGGAATAGTGAGTAATGTAAACACAATCAGCATCACCGATCCAATCCAGCCGTAGCCGGCAGGATTAAAAACGATCAGCGCCGAACCCGCCAGCTGGCAAAAAATCGTGCCCGCTGCGAACAAGACCGGCCACGGCAGGCCGACGGTCACCATCTCCTGAACGATCTCCGCGAAATGAAAGACGCCGTAGATGCCTGCCATCCAGAAGAAGAAGGTCACCAGGACGCGAGAGAGACAAAGGGTGATGAAAAATAAGGTCGAATTAGGCATAAGATTTTACGCAATTGATAATTAACAGACCAGTGAGTCTAAAAAATAATTTCAAGACTAACAAGTCTGTTAATTGTTCATTAGTGTTATGCCATTGCAATCAGCCGCTTAGTTTGTTTTTCTCCTGCCAGGTGCCCTGCCGCAGGCTTTGCGTCAGGCGTAAAGAAGGTGAATTTGAAATTGAGCAGATGGTATCTTTTGCTAGCCTTTCTGAGGAGGACAGACGGAGCGACACCATGAAAGATAAAGATGAACAAACGGCATTGATTGGCATGGCCATCGGCGCGGCGGTCATTAGCTTAGTGGCTACACAAAAGCAGATTAATCAGGGGAGTATCGTGGATGAACTGGTGAGGCTGGGCAGACAGAAGGGGGACGGGGTAGAGGATGAGGTCTTTGTCCAGGCCGCCCGGCTGGTGAGTAAAGGCACCTAGCCAGCCGGTATCCCGCCTGGCAGCCCCGTTTGCCCGTTTTATTTTGGTTTTTATTTCCCGAACGCGGCCAGGCGAGCGGCGCTTATTCCTTTCCTGAAGCGTTACCGGCGGGCGCTTTCACTACCCGCTTTTCTCTAGCGCATGGCCGGGGCTGCGCCCCGCGCTGGCATGGTCTTTCTGTTACGTTGTCACTTTATGCTCGCCTGCAAAGGATAACCAGCAAGGTGGTCTGCCGCTATTGCATAAATCGGTATTAACTTTATCGGTTTGTTTTAAGTTGTTGATATTATTTTAAAATTTTATCATGTTTTTAGTCTTGGGGGCATTATAGGGACATCTTTGCGAATTTGCTATCGAGTAGCCCGACCTGATCTTCGTCCATATCGCCAATCCATTTTGAATAAACGGTATAAACCATTTTGGCATTTTCATGCCCCATTTGGCTGGCAATGAACGAGGGATTTGCTCCGGCAGATAAAGACCAGCATGCATAGGTATGCCTTGACTGATAAGGGTCGCGGCTTCTCAAATTCGCAAGCGTCATCCCTCTTTTCCAGCTGTAAGATATTGAACCTCGGGAATAGAACCCGGCCTTACTCTTCGATTGAGGTTTTGGGCGAAACACGAAGCGAAGAGCCTGCTGCTCAGATTTTCCTATCTCCCTGTGATGGAAAACGATATTAGTCGCGTCAAGATGACCAGTTAGCTCAAATTGTTCCCGTAATGCTTCGAGCGCTGGTTTTAGGAGAGTGATTGTACGGACACCAGCCTTAGTCTTTGGCGGGCAAAACGTTCCCTTTTGCGTGACGTTTCGGCTTACGTAAATCTTCCCGTTTTGGAGGTCTACATCCTCCCAGGCGAGCGCACAAATTTCACCGTGACGAAGTCCTGTAAAAATCGCAACCCGCCAAATTCTTGCGTGATATTCCGTAATTGCGTTAATAAATAGCTCATACTCATCTTGAAGCAATGGATCCGGAACGGTTTTTTCCTTTTTTAATGGACGAATATTCTCGTAAGCCGCATGGGATACAAACTTGCTCTGGTGGGCAAACTTGAGCATCAGACATAGCGCATTAATGCGAAAATTTACCGTACTAACGGCCCTGCCAGTCTTGTTCAGCCAAGGGGAATCATCGTGGATAACAGCACCGTAAAGAAGCTCTCTACGGCAGGCCAGGATGTCGTGATGCTGGATATCCTTAATCAGCGTGTTTTTACCGATGATCCGAGTGAGGACCCTCAGCATTGATTTGAGATTGAAGTAGGATGACTCTGCAATCTCAAGCCTTTTATTTTCAAGGAAAAGATTGCAGAGGTCGTCAAATGTTTCTACCGGTTGAACCTCCCCGCCAAATGTCTTCGATTTCGACTCAGGGAACCGACTTGCATATTCGAAAGTCCCCATTTGTATCTCGCCAGTTATTGCAGCTCTAAGATTTCCTGCTTTTTTGATGTTGGCATTGTTAACAGTCCATCCCTTGAGTGTTTCCCTGCAGCGTTTGCCGCGAAAGAGAAACCAAATCCTGATTTTTCCATTGTGAATTTCTACACCAGTAGGTAATGCCGTCATCATGCGTCCTGTACGAGCTGATTTATCTTGGGTAAGTTGTACCAAATGACAGCGCGCTCTTTGCATGCGCCTTCTGTCTGGGGAAGCCTTTTGAAATGGACGCCTTCGATCCATGATCCAAGTCGATAACTTTTTATCTGCCTTTGCGTGAGTCCAGTTCTCTCGGTCAGGCGAGATTCAACGATCCATTCTTCATTAAAAACGACCTGTGCCATAAACACCTCACAGGCGGCAGACCGAGTTTAAGCTGGCCTGCCGCGTCGAATTGATAATTCGATATCAGGAAACCTGACCGGGTAAATGCCGGAGCCGCCGGGCGCAGTTCATGGCCGTTGCCACGTAGCTGCAATTCCTATTAACGACCTCAACAGTGATTTTTGTGCCCTGAACCACGACGGTATAGGTCCGCTTCATTTTCTGCCTGCCATAATCGCCATAAAGCTCAACATGTTTTGCCAGTGCCGCATCGCACGCCTGGCGGCCCAGCGGTGATTGTTTGCTTCGGTTAATCAGTCGCATATTCACCTCACACAAAAACATCAACTGGATCGCCAGCTGCGCGCGCGTTGTCGTTCGCTTCCCGGCGGAGGCCGAGAACATAGCCAACGGGATCCCAACTGGACAGAATTGCATTGAGTTCCTTCTGGCTGTGCCAGGTTGTCAGACGTTTTTTAAGCTCGGTGGCGCAGGCGCGCACGTTTGCCCGGGTGGGGCCGGCCATCTTCATGCACAAGCACAAAGTCAGAAGCAGATCCGAATATTCGTCGGCGGCTGCGCGCAATGTCGCGGGGTCGATGCTAGCTTCCAGCTCAGGTAATCGATGTTTAAGACTCATGCTGTCAGCTCCTCAATTCGTTTGAACTCAATAACCCAAACCCATGGATTGGAATTCCAGGATTCGTCGCCGTAGATTGACGCCCACAGGCGCGCGAACACATCAGCTACACAGTCGCCACTCTTCATGTCGGCGGTACTGCACCCTTCGCGTATCGCATCGCCGTCACTGATACTCTTCAGTCGTTCAACCCGCACGTTGGTGATTTCCAGAAGAATGCGGCTGGCCCAGCGCGGCATGTGGATAGATGGTCGCCAGCAGCAATGCAGTTCATCATCTGCATCGTAAAACTCTGGCGCAGGCACTCCATCAGCCTTGTAAACGCAGAATTCGGGCTTCTCAAACGGAGTGGGGTCTTTGCAATAGCTATCCATTAGGTCGTAGTCGAACAGTGGCCCCTGAAACGTCTCGCGCACCCAAATGCGGTCGCCTGGCTTTCCATAATGGCAAGCATGAGCAGTGGTGCTGCCATGCTTGTGTCTCAGAGATGATTTCCAGCCAATTGCTTCTGGGCTAGGGAAAATGCAACGCTCGATGTCGTCTGCTGGTTGTGGTGCCATAATCCGCCGGGTCTGCGTCTTCCGACCGTCGAGGATGGCGCGTACCATCTCCCCGTTGAAAATCATTCCGCGTTCAGTAATTTTCGTCATATAGTTACCGGGAGGGCGAACCCTCCCGCCTCCCTTAGCCCACGTATTCCGGTTTCATGTCGTCCAGGGTGATGCGGAACTGGTCATACAGTTCATCGCCCAGGTAACGTTTGGCTATATTGAGAACACCTTCGGCTTTAGCAAACGATTCTGCGGCTTCCGGATCGCCAGGATTTGGCAGTGAATTGATAGCCGCTTCCACCCGGTTACGGTGATCAGCCAGGTGATATTGACGAACGGCTTTATTTTTCAGTTCCGTGTATAGCGCGGTACCAAGTGTTGGTTTTTGGGTTTCGATGTCACCACGGATTGCGCTTGCTTGGTCGACTGTCACTGCTTTTTCAATGCGGTCACGCAAATCTTCGGCTAACTGATCGATATTTTTGGTTGATTCCTGTGCACTGGCTGATGTTCCCGCACTGCTGGCAATCTCATCAATGGTGACCCTTTCAACAGACGAGGGGTTGATCACCTTCTCCTCACGCTCATCAATTTCATCGGCGGTATAGACACCGAGGATCACATCCGGGCAGTACAGTCGCGCCCAACGTTTAACGGCGAGATAGGCCAGTTGCTGGCGGGGGTCGCTCGCCCACAGTGTAGAGTTGCGGACTTGTGCCTGCGAAAGCATCAGCACAAGCTCGCGAGGTTCTGATTCTCCTTTGAGGGTTGCCCAGGCGCGAACGCCCACGCCAGCTTCATCTTTCAAATTCCAGCCTGGTGCGATGTACTTTTTGTTCTGGCTGCTTGTCTTCTCCACGAAGCGTCCAACGATGTTTTCCCATGCTCCAAACCATTCAAAGTGAATACGGTCTTTTGTCGGAGCCATGGTATTGATCACAGCGTTAACCAGTTGCGCTTCATAACCAAGCACACCTGAATTACCAACGATGAAAGTCTTTTGCGCTACAGCGAAAGGATCCATTCCCCAGCGCGCGGCCTGCATCACAACAGCCATGCACGCATCTGGTTTCCCACGATAATGCTCAGGCACGAAGTTGCCACTATTGGCCATTACTTCCGAGAGCGTGCGCAGGCGGTTGAACAATTCACCGTTCGTCAGGATAGAAACGTTGTCGATCTTCTGGGTCTGGTTTTCAGTAGTTGCGACTAAATTGGACATTGTTGTTCCCCCTTATGCCTGTACGCGCAGTGCTTCGAGACGGCGCACATCAAAATCGTTAAGTTCTTCGGCGTAATCCTCAGTGATTGGCGCCGGCCATTCGCCAGTGTCGAAACCGTTCGCGATCGCGCGCATAGCTTTGCGGTATTCCAGCATGCCGAGTTCCAGCAGTTCTTCGGATGCCTCGATGATGGCGATCCAGTGGTAGTTCTCGTCTTTGTTAACGAATATCCAGAAGAACTGGTCAAGGGCTGCGGTTTCGCAGTACATAGCCGCGCTCAGGTGGTAATCGCGCTCGATGATTTCCCGGTGCAGTTTGGCGCGCAGGCCTTCCTGCTTGATGTTCCACATGCTGATGGTTTTAAGGTCCGCACCGATGCGCAGGCCGCCCATGTCTATCTCAAGGTCAGGACGCACACGAACTTCCAGCCCGGTTTCCTCATCAATGCCGAAATAACTCACCTCGACGGCACGGCTCGGGTGCGTCAACAACTTGCCGGCGGTCGGGTGATTCAACAGTGCTTTCTGAATGGCCAGTGCCGTAGCCAGCTGCTGGTGGGTAACCAGCACTTTTCCTTCCGGGTTCTCGCGCCATGCATCCAGCAGCTCATCGGCAAACACGGCATCCGGTTTAACCGATTTCACGGCCTGAATCAGGTCGGCCTTTGTGCCAGAGACTTTCAGCGGCTGCGCCTTCTGTGCTTCCTGAGCAACCATGTCAGGATTAATAAGCGCCAGCTGTTCCAGTAAGGCATCGCGGCTGCCGCTGGTTTTCACCTGGGCGGGCAGAGTAGCGTTGTATTCCTTGATGCAGGCCTTCATTTTGGCTGCGGTAACTTTCTGGCCTTCTTCCACGCGCTGAAATTCAGCAGGTAAGGCCATGTAGTTTTCACCTGTTTTGGTAACGTCATCACCCATCGGAACCGGCTGCGGCAATGTGGCGTTGTGTGCTTCAAGCAGCGCCTTGATATCGTCTGCACTCAACAGCGGTGGAAGCCCGGCGTTGTACTCGTCGATAAACGCGCGGATCGTCGCAGTCGTGGTGAAGGTGCCTTCCGGAATTTCCGGCTCGATGCTGAACTCTGTTTCCAGCTGCTCAGGCTGCAGCGCCAGTGCATGCACCAGATTTCCCATATCCAGAACAGGGGAGCGTACCTTCTGGATGGTTTTAGATACGTGGCGCGCCTCGAAATACATCAGCGATACCCGTGCATCTTTAACCATCGTGGAGCTGATACCGTTTGCGGCGTGGTAGATCTCATTTGGCACGCCTTCATATCGACCAGGCTCGAAATACTCCGGCCATGCTGGCGCTGCTTGTTCAGCCACTTCCTCTTCATCGCTATAAGCACTCTCGGAAACCTGGCTTTTCAGCACTTCGGCGGTAAGATCCGGGCAGCGTTCAGCCAGTATTTTGCTCATGTTCACGGCAGTTGTTTGCGCAGGAGGCTCATCAGCGCCTTCGCCTGCTGATACCGAACTATCAATTTCGTTTTTGACTGACTGATCCGCTTCCATCTGCACATTGCTGGTGGTTCCTTCTTCGGTGGCATTAGTAGCCGGTGAAGTCATAAGGCCTTCAATTGAAAACATTCCGCCGCCAAGATTGGCAATTTCCGGGGCCCTGGGTTTGGTCAGGTCTTCGGTTATCCACTTCGGATCCGTGGGGTCACTGATGCCTTCGACATATTCACCACGTTCGGCGGCCAGAACCTGATTAGCGTCAGGACGTTTCTTTTGAGCTTCTTTCACCAGTTCGGTGCCAATTACCTGAAAGTCAGTGGAGAGAGTTTCCAGGTCAGGCACACCTTCATCTCCATCGATAGCCTTTTTCACAGCGTCCAGAGTGACGGCGGCAGATGAAACATGACCAGCTTTCTCAAGCGTCTCAGCAGAAGGGGCGTCATGCTTATGCTCAGTCAGGTTCGCATTGATATAGGTCTGCAGACTTACCGGGAAATGATGAATATCGCTGGTGGCGCCACGAATAAGGGCAAAAATCGCTGCGCGGGAATAATCCAGGATGCCAGGGGTTTTGCGCAGGGCAGCCGACCATTCCTTGAACGGACTTTCTTTCTTCTGGACGATCTCTTTGGCCCGGCGGTGAATTGATGCCGGGAAATTGTAGATATCGAAATCCATTGGCATTGTGGCCAGGGCTATTTCTACATCGAGCGTATCAAGGGTATGGGTGTAGTCAGGGTTGCGATCGGTTTTATTACCGCCGCCAGCATTAGTTCCTGCATCAGTTTTCATAACCGAAGAAATGCAGTTACCGGCAGCCCATTCCCTGGTGAGAATGCCGCGGTCGATTGCGTTAGTAGCGAACCACAGCTTTGCAAACTGGATACGTTTGCCGAGCTCATGCCGCTTCCCTTCCGGGAAGACTTTTTTATTGGCACTGGTGAATTTCCAGAGCGCCGGCATATCATATTTTTTGATTTCAGGGACATTCTCGGCGGCCAGAATCAGATCCTGGACGGCTGCGTTATCAGTGTCCATTTCAAGAACTGACAGCTCCTGCCGGTGAGGCATGCTGATATGATAAACGTGACTCTCTTCGGCCATGTACTGCGCCAGCAGCTGAGCGCGAAAGGGGGGTTCTGCCACGTTAAAAAGCGCGCTCGAATCGTCCTGGTATTCATCGCTACCGAAAGTTTCCACGGTCTCACCTTGTGCAGCGTCGCCAGTAGTATTGGCATCAACCAGCTCGCCACTAACGGGCTCAGCAGATACTCCGGCATCATCGATGTGATGATCCGCAGGCGCCTGACCTGGCTTCAGAGCCCAGGTGCGGCCATCGTCGCCGAGCTGGTAGCGTTCGCACCATGAGTAATCGAGAACACCTTCCGCCGGCAGGTCATTGAATACCGGGAAATCGGTACGAATTGGTTTTTGATAGTCTTTGCCGCGGCCTGTTTCGATCCCAGCGTCTTCCAGATCGACGTCGAGCTGCAGTAGGGCGCGAGCTTCTGATTTATTAGTGCGCCAGATTACGGCATCAGCTTTACCCGATTTTTGAGTCGCTTTTATCAGATAAAAATATTCCATGTGATAGCCTCTATTTTGGATGTAGAATCCCCCGGGCCATTGGTAGCGCCCATTCAGGGTGGTCATTGGTTTTGGTAATTTCCGGTGTAACTTTGGTCGGTGGCACCGGACGTACAGCCCGCTTCGGCGGGTTTACGTTAGCCCTCGTGAGCCATCTGGTCGTGAGAGGCGCAACGTTCTGAGCAATACTCTTTTTCTTTCCGTGCGAGCTGGTTCCCCTGGAGGTACAACAGGGTGCTTACAACTGGTTTTCCCTCGATTGCTTTACGGCAGTAGCCGCATTTCTTCTGCATTATTCCCCCCTACATTTGTACCGTGAACCCGGCCGGATGCTCATCCAGTACACCTTTCAGCGGATAACATTCAGCTTTCACGTGTTGCTCTTCTGCGGCTGCCTTGCAGTCATTCTCAGTGTCGTAAACGCCGAGCAGGACATCCTGATTACCGCCCGTCAGCATGCCGACGGTGAGAACCAGGGCGAATAGGCTTCCAGTCATAAAGTACCTGTTAACCATTCGTAGGTTGCTGATTCAATGACGACTTCCTGATTGTCAGCGTCACATGGAGTTTCTTCTCCCTGAACCTCATAAATACAAAGCAGGTCTATAACCTGCACATCCCTATATTTTTTAACCATTAGAGAATCTCCCACAGTGCGCTGAAGAGCGCGATCCAGATGAAGAGCCCGATAACTGCCGAAATGACCAGGGCTCTGATGCCTTTCTTACTCATTTCAACCTCTGCCTTGTCGCCGGCCAGCGGAACGTTTAAACCTACTGCGCGTTGCTCTCTCCACCTCATCCGGTGTTTCGTATGCCGCCGGCAGCTACTTCGTGGGCTCCATGCCTGGGTGGTTCGTGGTGCGTCTTGGTAAGCTTGATTAAATCACTGGTTTATTATCGTGTCAATATTGAGTTTATATGTAGTGTAAATCACAGGTTTGCATAAGCGTTTTTGAGAGATAGCCAGTGAATCGCAGGCAAAAAAAACCGACGCTATGGTCGGGTCGGGGTCGGGCTAGGGAAGTTCGGGGTGGGTTGAGGGAAGGTATAAAAAAGCGGAGCAAGGCCGGGTTTTAAGCGTGAAGGACCTTGATAACAATTCCAGATGCAATAGAGACAATTGCCAATACTGAACCAATCGTCCAGATTATTTGGGAGACTTTCGCTTCTGCAATTTTTTTGTCTACTAAGTCAGATGTTGGTTTCTTTGCCAGAGAATCTTTTATGCTATCAAGACGTTCAAGAATCACTGCAGTATTTTTATCAACAACCGCAACGGAACCTTTTAATTCAGCCACATCAGATTCAATACGAGATACTTTAGCCTCTAGAACTGCTAATCGCTGCTCCATACCTCCCCCTCCATTACCGCCATCATATGTTAGAGTATGATCTCCCTGTGATGACGAATCAAGAGATGGCGGGAAACCAGGAGTAACGACAACTAACTTATTCGGTTGCATTCCTACCTCCCTTTGATGTCACCACATAGAAGAAACACTGAATTGAATCAATTTGGTTATTTTCAGATGGTGTTGCATCATTTGGGAAGACGCGGACATTGGCCTCATATAAACCGTCCTGCTCGAAAATAACGTCCTTGACTTCTAAGGTCATCAAAAATACCCCCATTTCGTTATCAACAGGAGCTGACCTCAGATTTTTATAATAGCTTTCTGAATAGTTAGTGCTGCCTAGTGGGGATTCTTTTCCTTTCGGAGTAACTGATGCGTAGATACCTACAGGAACTCCTGGTCGAGCATACAGACCAAACGTCACCAGCACAGACCTTTTTTCACCCTGAGTAATACCACTGATAAGTTCATGATGTCCAGCAAGGTAGTCTATTGTAATGCCATCTTTTTTGAGCGCGACAGTGACACTAAGCAGTTTGCAGGGATTGTTCATTTTGAAGCCTTAGTTTTTATGCGCTTGAAACGGTTAAAACGCCACGGCAACAACGAAGATTTTTCGGGTTATGGCTGACCAGTCCTGGACTTTATTACTCATCAGAGCTGCTATCCATCATGTAAATGTCATTGCCATACTTCCTTTTCGTGAGCATCGTGTTACTCCATATCCCCCTTAATCCGCCGTCCCATGTACTTAGCGTAGAGCTCATCGAGTTCTTTCAGGCGCAACGACACGATCCTTAAGATGTTCTGCTGTTCTTCTTCTGGCAGTTGGCGATAGAGCTCTAGTAGACGCTGTTCATCCGGCTTAAGTCCGTCTTTCTCACCAACATCTTCTCCGAGTAGCCAAGCGACAGAAATACCAACAGCGTCGGCTATTGCTAGTGCTGATTTCTTACTTATCACGCCTTTCTTGAACCAGCCGTTTACGGCCTGAGGGGTGACTCCAGCTATACGTGCCATGTCTGCCTTGGTAACGCCGCGATCAGTGATCTCGGTAAGGCGTTCTACCAGAACGAGGTTGGGTTCTTCTTTTCTCATACAATCATTGTAAATATTTGGTTTATACACACAATAAATCCAGAATTTGCAGAGAGTGTAAATCTGTGGTTTACTCTTGTTGTTGTTAAACAGGAGAAACACATGTCCGCACTAGATAAAGCAATAAAAGCCGCTGGTTCAGCTAGGAAACTAAGTATTGCGCTTGGTGTAACTAGTATGTCCGTTAGTCACTGGAAGAATCGGAATCATGGGATCGTCCCGCCAGGCTACATCTTCCCTATTTTCAACATAACAGGCGTAACTCCCCACGAATTGCGCCCAGATCTCTATCCAAATCCAACAGACGGCCTGCCGAAACAGGAAAGCTGACCATGCATATCATGTCCTTTCAACAAAATACCGGATTCAAGATCGATGCTTTGATAAAGCGAAATCAGCCGATAGTGGCAGAGCACGACAACATTCGCTCCGCCGTTCGAGCCTGGGCTGCAGTTACAGGGCAGGATGTTGTTTCTGCTTACATCGTCGAGGAATGGCGACAGCAGGGCGGCGAGGCGATAGCGTTTCCTGATGATATCAGCCGTGCCCGGCAGAAGCTTTTTCGCTACCTGGACAACCCGGCCGAGTCTGAGCTCTATCGCGAGTACGTTCGCCTTCTTACACCGGCGATCATGGCCGTTCTTCCTCTGGAATACCGTCACCGCCTATTGCCCGAAGAGAGTTTTATGTCCCGACTGGCTCGTCTGGAGAAAGAAACCAGCGAAGCGAAGGTTGCCGTTGCTATGGGGGCACCACGCCATCAGAAGCTGAAAGAACTGAGTGAGGGAATTGTCGAGATGTTCCGCATAGACCCGGAGTTAACAGCGCCACTGATGGCCATTGTCACTTCAATGCTGGGAGTTCTGTAATGGGGAATATCAAAAAAGGTGAAAGCCGCGGTGCTGCAACACCTACGGCTTTCGTTGCGAATTAACTGGATCAATTCACAGGAAAATTATGAATACGAACCAACTAAATATCAATAATGGGGGCGCCCATGGCTAAAAATTCTATCGACGCATACGGCGCCAGCGGCAAAAGCAATGTTCTTTTTTTCGAACCGGAAAGTTTGCATCTGGTTACCGATACAACACACCCGCTTTACGATGAACGAGTACACCTACCGCTTAATGAAGCTGTGATCCTCAACATCATGGAGCTTGGGGTACTCGAACCGATTATCGTGTGGAAGGACCCAGAGACAGGGAAAACCTGCGTGGTTGCAGGTCGGCAGCGCGTAAAGAACGCTATGGAAGCAAACGCCAGGAGAAAGCGGGCAGGGCTGGAACCCTGGCCGGTACCCGGTATAGCTAAGCGCGGCTCGGCAATTCAAATGGCCAAATATATGGTCAGCGAAAACGAGATCACGCAACCAGATACCCCACTGGGCCGGGCAAAAAAAATGGTTCAGCAGATGGAATACGGTCATGACGAAAATGACATTGCCCTGCTTTTTGGCTGCAGCGTAAAAACGGTCCAGGCAACCGTGGCTCTACTGGATGCTACGCAGGCCGTCCAGGCGGCGGTTGAGGCTGGAAAAGTCACTGTCACTCAAGCTCGTCAGCTGGTCGATATGCCACCGGAAAAGCAACGGGAAACGGTCAAACAGTTAGAGGCAGCTGCAGAGGGTGTAACTGGCCACGAGAAAGCTCGCCGCCAGCGCGCTGTCCTCGGCGACACAAAGCCGCGTCTCAAATCCCGTAAGGAAATCACCCTGCAACTTCAAACCGCCAGCGGCGAATACGCAGCGGCTTTGCGGTGGGTGCTTGGTGATGAAAACACACCAGTTTAAGCAACAACGGGGTCTCTATGCGTGATTACGGCAAGGTGCATACATCATTTTGGATAAGCGATGGAATGCGCCGGGTATCGGATGATGCCAGGTTGCTGGCGCTGTACCTGCTCACCGGGCAACACACAAACATGATCGGATGCTTCAGGCTGCCTGATGGATACGTTTCGGAAGACCTTGCCTGGACTCCTGAAAGGGTTTCGAAAGGGTTTGATGAGCTATCGGCTAACGGTTTCGCAACGCGTGATTCGTCATCGAAATGGGTGCTAATTCGTAACTTTCTGACCTGGAATTCAGTTGAAAACCCAAACCAGGGAATTGCAGCACTTCGTTTGTTTGATCAGGTCCCGGACAAATCTACGGTGAAGCCAGAGCTGGCGCGGGTTTTAGCCTCGGCAATATCCCACATTGGTATCGCAAAACTAAAGGGTTCCGAAAGGGTTCTCGAACCGTTCCTTAACCAGGAACAGGATCAGGAGCAGGAACAGGATCAGGAAGAAGATAGTTCGGGGCATGGCTCCGCCACACCCCCTGACGATCAGAACCAGGACGAAGGCGATAAACCTGAACCTCAAAAAATATACCCGAATGAGTTCGACCAGGTCTGGTCGGTTTATCCCAAGCGGGCAGGGGGTAACAGCAAATCCGATGCCTTCAAAGCCTGGAATGCCCGAATCAGGGAGGGAACCACTACGGCGGAAATCTTCGCAGGAGTGGTGCGTTACGTGGCTTTCGTTAAAGCCGAGGGAATCCTCAACACGCAGTACGTGAAACAGGCGAAAACGTTTTTTGGCCCTGGCATGCATTTCAGCGAACCGTGGGCGATTCAGCAGGCGCCAGGCGCACGAGATCCCAATCAGATTTCGGAACCTGACAAAACCATCCCATCGGGATTCAGGGGGTAGCGATGAAAAACATGATTGGTACCGGGAATGCACTGGAGCGACTGAAAAAACTCATTCCCCATGGCGTTCAGCCAAAATTTGGCAGCGTTGATGAATGGCGTGCCTGGCAAGCCGAAGAAGGCCGTAAGCGCTGTGAGGAACTGGAAAAACAAAACCAGCGCGCACGTGCAGAGAAAATCTTTGGACGTGCAGGAATTCAGGATCTGCACCGCGGCTGCACATTCGCTAACTATCAGGTTGAGTCGGATGGCCAGCGTCGGGCGCTCTCGATGGCGAAGAGTTACGCGCAGCAATTCGGCTCAGGGTTTGCGAGCTTCGTATTCAGCGGAGCGCCGGGCACCGGGAAAAACCATCTGGCGGCAGCAATCGGAAATCACCTGCTGGCTGGTGGCCGCTCTGTGCTGGTGGTAACCATTCCGGATCTCATGCTGCGTGTTCGGGAATGTTATGACGGCGGGCAGTCAGAGGCGTCATTGCTGGACGATTTGTGCCATGTGGACCTGCTTATTCTGGATGAGGTGGGTATTCAGCGCGGAAGCAGCGGTGAAAAAGTCATCCTGAATCAGGTTATCGATCGCCGGCTGTCCTCCATGCGACCTGTCGGCATCCTAACCAACCTGAACTATGAATCGCTGAAGGAAACACTGGGTATGCGGATCCTTGACCGTCTCCAGATGGACGGCGGTATGTGGGTGAATTTTGAATGGGACAGCTATCGCAAAAACGTTCGCCATTTGCGTGTCGTTAAGTGAGGTGTGTATGGCTAGAGCATTATCAGCAGTTGAGCGGAGAGAGTACGTCCGCGCAGTGATTCGGATCACCAGGCATCAGGGGCGCCTAACGACCACTGAGGCAATGAAAAAGCTGGGGCTGAGCCGCGCTACTGTCCAACGGTATTTTTCCGAAGCAGAAGCGACTGGCGAGGTTGTCCGGCATGGTCGTTTGGGGCTGTTCCGCGATCATCGGGCTGTCATCGACTTTGACATGAAACGGTTTGGGATGGTGCCAAAGGCAGCGTCAGGGATGAATTACAGCCTGCTTGGCAGTCCTGTATTTCAGCGTGTTTTGGATGTGCAAGAAGTAATTTCTGCGGGTAAACCGATAGCCGCCCCGCAGGAGGTGAAATAGTGGATCCTTCACTGGAATATGCCTGTAAGCGAATTCTGGAGCTGGAGCAGTTGTTGCTGGTGGATGTTCCTGAAACCGTTTGGCCCGCCGAGGTTGCAATGGTTCTGTCTCAAGTAGAAAGCGCCGGGGTTCTCCAGGCGCACCACAAGCAACGATTGCAGCACCATATCAACAGAATGTGGCTCGAAAAAATGCCGATACCGTCAATTATCGCCGCGGCCCGTTCGCTGGCCAGCGCCATGGAGAAATACGTGTGAGAGAGAGCGAAATCATCGTTGATAACTTTGCCGGCGGCGGCGGGGCGAGTACGGGCATCGAGATGGCGATTGGGCGCAGCGTTGATATTGCGATTAACCATGACCCCAACGCAGTTGCTATGCACACAACGAACCACCCTGATACGTTGCACTATTGCGAATCTGTGTATGAGGTTCGCCCTAAGGTTGCGACTGCCGGCCGCCGTGTCGGACTGGCCTGGTTCTCCCCGGATTGCCGCCACTTTTCCAAAGCGAAAGGGGCTAAACCAGTTGAAAAAGCGATTCGTGGGCTTGCTTGGATTGTTCTACGTTGGGCGCTGGATGTTGGCCCGCGGGTAATGATGCTTGAGAACGTTGAAGAGTTTAAAACGTGGGGGCCACTACTGGCGGCGGAAATGCGTCCAGATCCTGCTCGCGCTGGCGAAACTTTTGAGGCATTCATTGGCATGCTTACCACAGGCATTTCAGCGGATCATCCGGCGCTGGCCGAATGCTGCGAATTTCTGAATATTTCGCTTGATAGTGAGGATGCAGCACGGCTGGTAAAAGGTTTGGGTTACACCGTTGAGTATCGCGAGATGCGCGCATGTGATTATGGTGCGCCGACCATCCGTAAGCGATTCTTCATGGTGATGCGTTGCGATGGGAAGCCGATTGTATGGCCGGAAGCCACTCATGGAGATCCTAAATCGCCCGCGGTGCAGGCAGGCAAGCTGGCGCCGTGGCGCACAGCTGCAGAATGCATCGACTGGTCCATCCCAGCCCCGTCGATTTTTGGCCGCAAAAAGCCGCTGGCGGAAAACACGCTCCGGCGCATTGCCCGGGGAATCCAGCGCTTTGTTATCGAAAGCGCTTCGCCGTTCATCGTGAAGTGCAATCACACAACGACACGCGGGAATTATGACTGTTTCCGGGGGCAGGAGCTGGACGATCCGCTGCAGACGATTACGAAAACCCACGGTTTCGCGGTTGCCGTGCCACATCTGACGAAATTCCGCACCGGCGCCACCGGGCAGCCAGTAACCGAACCGGTACCAACGGTGACCGCTGGCACGTCCAGGCGCCCGGGTGGGAATGGTCATGCGCTGGGGATTGTTGAGGCGGGCCTTGTGCCGTTCCTCGCTGGCAACGGTGGCAGTGAGTATCAAGCGAAACCACGACCGCTTGATAAACCTGCTCACACCATCCTGAAAGAGTCGCGAGCCTGCGTCGTCGCTCCAGTTATCGCCAGGCAGTTCGGCGCCAGTGTCGGGCATAGGGCTGATGAGCCAAGCGCGACGATCACAGCTGGCGGCGGCGGTAAATCTCAACTAATTGTGCCGACGCTCATTCAAATGGGATACGGAGAGCGGCCCGGTCAGGCGCCTCGCGTCCCCGGACTGGATAAGCCGCTGGGAACTGTTGTTGCTGGTGGCGGGAAACATGCTGTAGTTGGTGCATTTCTGGCAAAGCACTATGGCGGCAACTACACCGGGCCCGGCGTGGGGCTGGATGAGCCTGCTCATTCAGTAACGACTGTCGATCATCACGCGCTGGTTACTGCTCAGATTGTTGGTGTTGGCGGTCATGCTGGGCAGAGCAGGCCGCGAGACGTTAGCGAGCCACTGCAGACCATGACAACAAAGGCTGATGCTGCGATGGTCACGTCCCACTTGATAAAACTCCGCGGCACCTGCCGTGATGGCCAGACAACTGACGAGCCGATGCCGACTATCACTGCCGGCGGGCAGCACGTAGGGGAGGTTAAAACAACTCTGGCGGTCGAGGACTATGACGAAGAGCGTGCGCAGCAGGTGCTGGCGTTCCTGCAGCAATACTGCGGGGAGGATAGCACCGGGTTGGTGGATGTCGGCGGAGTGACTTACCGCATTGTCGACATCGGCATGCGCATGCTGCAGCCGCATGAGCTCTACCGCGCGCAGGGCTTCCCTGAGTGGTACATCATTGACCAGGATTACCGAGGTGTGAAGTATGCGAAGGATGCGCAGGTTGCGCGTTGTGGTAATGCCGTTCCGCCCCCGTTCGCTGAGGCGCTGGTTAGGGCTAATTTACCAGAAATTTGCTCGATTGAAAAAAATGTAGCTTGAAATAAGATGGCTTTATATTCCATAGCATTTGGAGAAGAAGTATGAGTTTTACGAGTAAAGAAACCGAAGAGTATGAACATTATGAGTCTTATTACTTTTGTAATATTATCAGAAACGTACTTAACAACCAGAGTGCTTACATGAGAGGTCTTAACGATTACCATGGGGATGGTCGTTCTATTATATTTGAAAAGCCCTTCCCAAAATGGTCTCATTTCCATGATTTTATTGAGTTCATAGTGGATAGTGTGTACGCAGAGAAATTAACTCATGAAAACCTTGATGAACAATTAAATGCATTTAAACAATATTCCACTTCTTTTTCTGAACCAGTCGATGCAGCAATAGTTTCCTTTGCGAGTTTGAGACGGTATTTTCTTGCATATTTAAATGATAATGATAAAAATTTGAAGGAAAGTTGCATCTCTGATCTCGAAGATTTCTTATGTTTATTTTATGAAGGGGAATTGTTTAAGAAATATCTGGAGCAAACAATCAAGGAAATCTTTTATATATTGTTTGGGGATCGCTCTGTGCTTAGGTTATACAATGAGATGATCGCTGAGTCACGTGGGCTTGATTTCAATCCAGATGATTTCAATGTTAAAACAACCACTAAGAATGGATACCTCAAAAGATTAACGATTCCTAAATGGGTACAGAAGGCAGTTTACCATCGAGACAAAGGCCGATGTGTTATATGTAAAAAAGACCTTACGGGGTTGGTTAATATATATAATAAATCTAATTACGATCATATTGTACCATTGGCGCGGTTTGGAATTAACGATGTGTCCAATATTCAATTACTTTGTGATACATGTAATCAACAGAAAAAAGCGAATAACAATAACTCTTCTAAGGATTATTTTCCTTGGTACCCGATTTAATGTTTTATTATTAAGGGCGATTGATTTACGGTAAATAATACACCTGCCAGCCTGAACAACTGACACCTGCTATCCGGCGCCAAGTGGGGACACATGGCGCACAAAACTTCAAAGCAATACCTGTCACCGATGGCGAAATCCATCGGCGATTTTTTCATTCAGCGTTTGACCTCTGCTAAGGTGAAGCGTGAACTTCCCTCAAGAAGGCATAAGGTTGCATAACGGAAATTTCGCAACTATGTGTAAGAACCTGAAGCTGTTTCTTTCCAATGGCGTTACCTCCCGACTGATTCTCAAATCTTGACAAGAAATATGCCAGAGAAATATTATCTCCGGGCTATCTTAACGCTGTGCCACCCCATTACCTCCCCAAGTATTCCCAATAATTATTACCACACTCAGGAGGCAAAAGAAGTCCATTTGGCTGAAAAATGTCCTTGAAATGGCATTTACCTATGAGGAAAATGCTTAAGGGTGTATTATAATCCGAAAACTGACCATTAGGTTGTATTAGATAAAAACGATGATTATATTCGGACTGACATTTGATACAAGACTGGCCATATGATGTTAACAATATTGAAAAGGGAGTTCTGTAATGAGTATGAATTTGATAAAACTTGCAAGGAAACTAGTGTCCTTACAAATTTCTGCAGATGAATTCGAAACCCATTTTTTCAATATGTGGCGAAATGAAGGGAGAAATGGTCAGCTTACAAAAGACAGTAAGGATATTGGAGAGTGTGCGGCTGAACTTTTTATTCTTGCTGAGTGTTATACATCGGATTCCGTGAGAAGAGAGAGCGAGCTGGATTCAGATGGTTTGCGCAAGGAGGTTAAAGCTACTCTTGCGAAGTATCAACTCCTGTAACTTTTCCAATAGGCTCTGAGATAAATGATTGATTTTGAGAGTATGGCACATGCTATCGGAGCCTGAGCAATTCCGGTGACCTGTGCGCTCTGCATGCAGCACTTTAGCTTTCAGGAAGTGACGCGTGCGACAACAAACAACTACCACGACGATTTCTTAATTTCCACTTCCACCTTACCTGCGATAAGGGGGTACTTTCGTCCTGGTGCACACTATCTGGAGGAGGCCAGACAGAACATCAGAAGTTCCACCTAATTATCCAAACCTGCACCGGTGTTTATTAACACTTGTTCCTTGTCATTAACCATTACTCATCTTTTGTCTGAAGGGCGGTGCAATATGTCATATGGATGTTTCCAAATAATTTAGGTTTTAATGCTGCAAAATATTCGGTTATTTTAACTAAATATCATATTTTGCTATTTCATCACTGCATTGATCAAATAGGGACTTGTACAACACACAAAATATGCCTTTGGCCAACGTGCAAAGCTTTTACCTCCGTCAACCGGTAAAAATAAACAAATGCACCAAAGTTTCGATTTTGATTATCTCCTTTGAAAATAGGGGCTTGTAGGACGATCTTCATCTGCCATCATATCTTCCGCTACCGTGAAATTTTCACATGTAAGTGATTTAACATTAATTTATACTGTATAAAAACACAGTATATGGTTTTGCTTCCGGGAGGTAGGGATGCGCAATGAGAGTGATGAGTACTACGATCTGGTTAAACGTTCTACAGGTGAAGTTGTTGGCAGCATCAGGGCAGCAGGCCGGGTTCTGGTATACACGGCAAATGGTATGACTTCTATGCGACCACTGCTTGAGGATGAGGGAGTATTTAATCTCAACGCAATGACCAGTTTTCTGCATCGCCTCGGCTACCGAGTTATCCCGCCTTCTGATAATATGAAATCAACGGCCTGAACAACCGTTGACCTACTGCGCCACGGAGAGAAACCATGGCGCAATTGCACTTAATAAAGCAGTCACAAGGTTTACTGATCCCTGCCACGCAGGAGACCAGCGATTTCTTGCAATCAAAATGCAAGCTCGGCGCCGTTCTGGAGGCCGACTTTAAGCTTGTCCGCAATCCGGCGTTTCACCGCCGTTACTTTGCTTTACTCAATCTAGGTTTTGAATATTGGGAACCTACCGGCGGGGCGATTTCGTCTAATGAGCGCAGGCTTATCACAGGTTACGCCAAATACCTTGCTGCATATGGCGGGAGTGAATCGGCGTTACTTGATGCCGCCGGGCAATATCTCGACCGAATAGCCGAGAAGCGATCCGGCTATATCAGTATTTGCAAATCTTTCGATGCTTACCGGGCGTGGGTCATCGTTGAAGCCGGCCACTATGACGCCATACAGCTGCCGGACGGCACGCTGAAAAAACACCCTCGCAGCATTTCTTTCGCCAGCATGGACGAATGCGAATTCCAGGAACTGTACAAAGCATCGCTCGATGTTCTCTGGCGGTGGATCCTCTCTCGTTCTTTCAACAGCCTGCAGGAAGCTGAGAACGCCGCCAACCAGCTTTTAAGCTTCGCGGGGTGATGCCGATGAAACGCTCATGGTTTCACCATCTCGAATGCACAACGCAGCAGGCCGAAGAATTGGTAGCGAGATATCGTCAGCGGGGCGTAAAGGTCGAACGAAGCTTAAACCCTGACTTTATGACATGGACCGTCAGCGCGCAGCTGGTGGAGGATAAAAATCCGCCGCGGGCAGACTCTCGCTGGCGTAACAGGATGTGGGAGTGAGTATGGCGAACCTTCGCAAAGAGGTCCGAGGCCGCGAATGCACAGTGCGGATCCCTGGTTACTGCAACGGTAACCCCGAAACCAGCGTGCTGGCGCATTACCGCCTGGCGGGTACGTGCGGCACAGGATGCAAGCCTGACGATACCCAGGGAGCGATTGCCTGCAGTGCTTGCCACGATCTCATTGATGGCAGAAAGAAAACCACTGATTACACTCGCGACGAACTGCGCCTGATGCATGCAGAAGGCGTGCTCAGAACTTTGGCTATATGGAAAAAAGAGGGGTTACTGAAAGCATGAAACTCGAAGCATCCTTAAAACACTTCAGCCCTCAGGGTATGCACATCAGCGACGATGTGAAAAGCACATCACCTGATCGTCTCAACGGTACGGATATTATGGCGGCCATTGGTACCACCAGCAGCCGTGCGCGCTTCGGCCTGGCTGCTTTCTTCGGAAAGGCTGGCATTAGTAGGACAGATGAGCAATTGGCCGTCCAGGCGCTAGCGCGGTATGCGATTGAAACTGTGCCGAAGAACGTACGCAAAACAGCGGGTAAAGAGCTGGGTCGCTGCTGCCTGATTTTGGCGCAGTTTGCTTTTGCGGATTATTCCCGGTCCGCGGAAACAACGGGAGCCTGCAGGGCATGCAATGGAACCGGACAGATTGAAACTACTACCACAGAACGCAAAGTTTCTAATCCGTGGGGCAAAGCACCATATTGGGCTAAAAAATCCCGTGCTGTCCGTCCTTCCGACTGGGATCAGTGGACTGAAGTAACAGCCAGCATAAGCGCTAAATGTGAGGCCTGTGACGGTAAGGGTAAAGTAAACGCTCGCTGCCGCTGTGGTGGTTCTGGCCGGGTTCTGGACCGCAAAGCGACAAAAGAGCAGGGAGCGCCGGTATATAAAATCTGTGAGCGCTGTTCGGGGAATGGTTTTTCAATGATGCCGTCTACTGCTGCTTACAAAGCGATTCTGACGCTAATCCCAGACCTGCACATCAGAACATGGACACGCAACTGGAAACCTTTCTGCGATGCGCTGGTGGACCTATGCTGGAGGGAAGAGAAGAGGGCAGATGAAGAGTTTCAACGAGCAACAGCTGATTGAGTAAATGGGCGCATTATTTTGCATTTTAAGTGCAAAGTGCTTGATTTTGTCCGAAGTTGTCGTGTATATTTTAAATCGTGGAATAAAGCGCCTGAGCGAAAACATTCATATAAACCCTGCTTCTGCAGGGTTTTGTATTTTTTAAAACAAATGCCTGAAATCGGCTATAAAGTGTGATCTGAATCAAAATGCCATGCACCAAACTTAAGGAATATTAAGGAACTGTAAATATTCTTTATAAGTGATGGTTTTATGGCGTTAAAAGATATTTTTGTGCGAACCGAACCTCGCAGACGGCATTATGGTGTTGCATTGTTTATCGGGCTTATTTCTGGGGTGGTTTCAGCATTTGTAAAATGGGGTGCTGAAGTACCATTACCACCGCGTAGTCCTGTCGATATGTTTACCAGTGCCTGTGGACCAGAGTCATTAATTCGAGTTGCCGGGCAGATTGATTGCTCCAGAAACTTCCTTAACCCTCCTTATATTTTTCTGCGTGATTGGTTAGGGCTGGCCGATCCAAATGCGGCTGTCTATACTTTCGCCGGACATGTGTTTAACTGGGTAGGCGTAACACATATCATATTCTCCATCGTGTTCGCGGTTGGGTATTGTGTCGTTGCTGAGGTGTTTCCAAAAATTAAGCTGTGGCAGGGTTTGCTTGCTGGTGCACTCGCACAACTGTTTGTCCATATGATTTCGTTTCCGCTTATGGGCCTAACCCCACCGTTGTTCGAACTACCATGGTATGAAAACGTTTCTGAAATATTTGGACACCTGGTGTGGTTCTGGTCCATTGAGATAATTCGCCGGGATCTGAGAAACAGAATTACGCACGAACCGGATGCTGAAGTTTCTCTGAATTCAGCATTCAGATAATCTAAGCTGCGAAGTCATAAACCCGCATAAACTGCGGGTTTTTTATGCCTGTGATTAGTCGCTCTTCGATAGCAATGTATGCAGAGTGTATTGACGCTAGCTACGTTTGCAACATAACGTATTGATGTGGTGAATCCCCCTATGCGGAGGGGCGACCAGTCAGTTACAGAAACCTGTAAATGCAGCGCGGGCCATGCCGACTGGGGCATGCTCACCGGGAGGCACCCGGCACCACACTGCCACTAAACATATTTAAGATTCATGTTGGGTTTACTGTTTACAGTTACCCTTCTATGTTTAAAGAACGTAACGGTAAAAACAAATGCATCCTGGTAAATCGGTAGCTCGGACAATCAGGCGCGCTCTTACCGTTGCTCCTTGAAATGCCAACTTCAGCCCGCCTCTCTCAGCGGGCTTCTTTTTGCTCGTAACCAGCTAAAAGAAAAATCAAAAAAAGCTATACCTTCATCTGGCTGGCGAAGGGGTAAACACTAAGATGTGAATCCTCAGAGCGAGCCATGATGACTGACCGAAGAATTACCTGTCGTTATCTGGCACCCCACATGCAGCATAACCCTTAAGGCCTTCCATTACGGTAGGCCTGCTGTCTTCTGGGGCCCTGCACGTCAAAAGTTCAGTCTGTAGGCCTATACCAGTCTTGGCGGAATTTAGCTAACGGACTCACTTTTCTAATCAATACGGGCACAGCAGTGGATGCTTTACCGATACTATGATTACGTAAAGCCTAAGCTAGAGGGAGTTTGTCTTGAGTGAAAATCTTACTGCAGTGGGGGCACATCAGCGCAGAACCTTTTTGGACTCGGGTGTAACTATGTTCTGATTGGTTGATGCAGTTAGGGCAGGTACATTTGATGAGGTAGTTGCGATTGTTTTTTGAGTTTTTGCGTTGTTGCATATGACATTTCCTGATGAATGGTCCGCAACCATACACTATCCACTGATACATAGCTCGTATTGAATTTCCCAACCACCTCGCACAGGTGGTTTTTTTCTTTCAGGTACCCGGAATCACCATTGATGAGTATTCCTCCCGCCGGTCCTGATCCTTATCAAACTCACAGCACCCCGTTAACCCGGAGGTGAACCTATGGCAAAGCATATGCAAGACAAAGAGAGCATGGCCGGAATCACCTGGCTGGCTCTGCTGATCATTGCTGGTTGGGGCGGCCTTGTCCGATTCCTGATGGATGTAAAGCAGGGCAAAGCAAAATGGAGCTGGATAAATGCTTTTGCGCAGATTGTGGTTTCGGCTTTTACCGGGGTTATTGGTGGGCTCATCAGCATTGAAGGTGGCCTGAGTATTTACATGATATTGGCCACTGCCGGTATCAGTGGTGCTATGGGTTCCGTAGCGCTCACGTATTTCTGGGAACGAATCACCGGAGTGAAAGCACAATGACAGCAGACAAGACTATCGAGGGGATCCTCGGCAAAGAGGGTGGTTATGTCGATCATCCGTCGGATAAAGGCGGGCCGACCCGCTGGGGCATCACGCAGACCACAGCTCGAGCACATGGTTACACCGGTGATATGAGAAACCTGCCCAGGGAAACAGCAAAGCAAATCCTGCTGAGCGATTACTGGACCGGACCCCGGTTTGACCAGGTGGCAGCTCTATCTACGTTACTGGCGGATGAGCTTTGCGACACTGGCGTGAACATGGGGCCCAGCGTCGCCAGTAAGTTCTTTCAGCGTTGGCTCACTGCCCTGAATATGCGCGGAAAGCTGTATCCCGATCTGATTCCAGATGGCGCCATTGGTCCCCGAACCATCACCGCGCTTAAGGGATACCTTTCCGCCCGCGGGAAAGAGGGTGAACAGGTTCTGTTGCGTGCGCTGAACTGCAGCCAGGGTGCCAGATACCTCGAACTGGCGGAGGGCCGCGAAGCCAACGAGGATTTTCTCTACGGCTGGGTTAAGGAGCGTGTCCTGTGAAGATGATCATTTTCGCTTTGCTCGTGCTGGTGGCTGTGCTCGTTCTGTTACTGCTGCGCAAATATACCCGGCTGGAGTTCGTTGCCCATGCCAGCCTGCTGCTGAAAACGTGGTCTGTAAAGCTGGGGGCTATCGGTGCGCTGGTTGGCATGTGGGTGCAGTCGTTCCCGGATGCTGCGCTGCACGCCTGGGCGATGCTGCCGCCGGATATCAAAAACATTCTGCCTCCAAACATTGTTGCGTTGATTAGCCCTGCGCTGGTGGTGCTGGCGGTGCTTTCGCAATACGTACGCCAGCCAGCATTGAAAGCTAAGGCCGAAGAACTGAAGGAGCCGCAGCAGTGAGCTTCGAAATTATTGCTGGGCTGGTGGTCGTCATCCTGGGCGCTATAGCTGGCGCGTTCGGTATTGGTCATGCTCGCGGTACCAGTAAGGCAGAAGCCAAAGCCGATCTGCAGCGTACCGAAGAGAATGCCGCCGCTACCGTCGCCGCGGCAGAATGTAAGGCGGAAGTTGTGAAAGGGGCCATTGATGTACAGCAGACTGTTAGCCATATGCCTGATGACAATGTTGATCGGGAGCTGCGCGAGCACTTCACCCGCCCCGGTAGTCGTTGATACGGCGTGCAACTGGGTGAGGGTCATCTACTTGACCGACCACGATATCGACGTGCTAGATATGCAGACCAAGCGCGACATTCTGGCGCACAACAAAGCAGTGCAAGCCAACTGTCCGAGTATTACCCTTAAATAAGGGAAAATGCTCCAGTAAAGCAGCGCGAATGCCAAACGTGCAGCGGTTATTAGCGGCGATGATGTGACAGGAACTCAAGGGCACGGGCGCAGAGCACTGCGAGAGTGTGGTTGCGTAATCAGGTCATGGCCCTTGTGAAGAGACGATCTCCGCTACACCAGGGTGACTTAGGCCATCTTACTGGAAGGCGGTTGTTAGAAAGCAGGGATAGTGCCGGTTGACTACCCCTTTTGTGCAGAATTGGGTAAAAGTTAATACCTTTTTTTAAAAGTATTTTTATATTTCCTCGTTTCTCGCAAGTATGAAACCAGTGAACCCACTGCAACTAAAAGAAGAACTACAGCTAACGCTATCATCAGTATGGTTGTCATGTGAGTTAACCCTCCTAAGGACCATGGATATTATGGTTCGCGTGAGGTGTAGTGTGCGAGTTAAGTGAGAAAATTCCTAACTGAAACTTTTTCTTAATTTGATATCTGATATGAAACTTTATTGTTGGTTTTGCAATGATTCAATATGGAATGATTAATTATTGTCTGCAAGGCTATACAATTTTCCGAAAGAGATGTTTTTACAGGTGACATTGGATTGACTATGCACTTATCGCATAGCTAATGTAGATGCGTGGTGAATCCCCCTGTGCGGTGGGGCGACCAGCCAGGTTTTCTCTTTGAGCACACACGCAGGTCTGTTGGCTGGGGCAGACTTACCGGGAGGCACCCGGCACCACAACATACTGCATAACCCCATAAAGGCCTTCCATTACGGTAGGCCTTTTATCTTCTGGTTGTTTCTTTTACGGTATGCTTCTGGGTGCGCCAGTCCCGCTAAAACTGTGGAATAACAATAAAAGCCTGAGGACCTTTCATGCCAGTTGAAGCTGTTGCGCTGGCGTGCCATTCAGTGTTTACGACAGCTGCGGTTGGAGAAAGGCAGTTGGCTGGCTTATGCAGGACAGATTATTTTTCTTGTTGAATGCTGCTTCTGGCGTGTTTATATTCTACCTAAAAATGGGTAGGTGTGTTGTGATTAGAAAATGCTATGCAAGAATGTCTGACCCAGCATCGAATGACAAGCTGACACTGGAAATGCTTGTATCTGACGGTGGGCGTAAGATTTTTATCTGGGATTTTGATAAAGGGGTTGCAATTTTCTCTGAGGGTATAACAGGTAAGCAGTCTAAATACATAGTACAAGGTGAAAAGCATGCAGGGCATATCAATCTTATCAGAGATAACACGATTGAGCGCACTATTTATGGGGTTAAGGAGCTAACCTGTGGAAATGGTGATTCCGGTAAATCCTCTCCTGTGTTTTGCTCATTGTGCGAGGGGCAGATACTCATAATCGAATGCCAAAAGGCTTTTATAAGAAAACCATTAAGGCTTGATGAACTCACCTTTGAATAGAACTACTTACGATACATTCCTCATATGATCGAAGGATATAACATCTCTCAGGTATCCTGCTTCTGGATGCCGGGAATGTGTACCGCTGGTGGGCTGGATTCTTGGAGCCTTTGCCCAGCAGTGTCAGGTGATAAAAAACCCCGTGGAGTAAATCCGACAAATTGACGGGGCGCTGCAGAGGCAGCCAATGTCGGAGTTTAGACAGATTTCGAGGTGTTTTTCTACTGGTTTTGAGAAAAAATGGATGGTCTGACACTACAGGAAGTGGCTCATCCCTGAGCTCACGGGTAGAACAGTAGACTTTGTCATGGCAGAGCAAAGTCATAAGTTAGTTTAGATAACATTTCGGATATAACAAGCGTAGCGAGTGTATGCTTCATGGATTGTACGTCTGTAACTTTCATAATATTTCTACCATTTCAAAATTAAGATATTAGGTAAAACCTTAGGGAATTTAGAGGGTAAGAGAAGCTGTGAACAAAAAAATCTCCTCGCGAAGCAATGTTTTTCACTTTAACGAAATATATTGTTTGCAATGTGGGTTTTTTAGTTCATCATGTATGCTACATTGAGTTCTTATAAAATGAGCTGCTAATTATGACTGAGTGCAAACTTCCACAACTTCCAGAGTATTATCGATACGGTACAGAACAAATTAACAAGTTGCCTGGGAGTGGGGATGTTTTTCCTCCTGCGGGTAGTATAATAAAGTCAGTAAGTTTAAATGAAGGTGTATTTGTTTGTGTTCCGGTGCAGCGTTATATACACGGGTTGAATATTTGGGTTGTAGTTGAATCTTCTTGGTAATGATTTTTGTTTGGTAAGAGTGATTTTTCGTTGGTTTGGTGGTTTCTATTTATTATAAATTCGCTGTTGGAATTTAAAATTAGCATCATTGCAATGCTTTCAAACACCGTAGAAGGATTATGATGCTAGTGCAAAATAATATTTATAATAATTCAGAGTCATATGCTATCCTTTTGTTTAGTATGTGGCCTGTCCTTATTGTACTTCTTGTCGTGATATCTTGCGCCTTTTACGGTGTATTGATGCATAAAACTGCAATTTGTTGTTTTCTGTCAGCTATGTTCCTTGGTGTCGCAGGCTGGTTTTATGGATGATCACCATTAGCTCTAATATGAGTCACTTTTTAGTATAAAGTCAGGGTGTCATTACTTTACCTGGCTTGTAGCGTTGGTTCCCTAAAGTTTGACGATAAAAGGCCCTGTTAATACAGGGCCTTTCTGTATGTATTATTTATCAAAGAGGTAAGACATGTCAGAGATCACCGCATCTGAGCAAATCCGCCTGGATATTATCAAGAAAGTGAATTACGACACTGCAGCGGCGAAGTTAGCCATTGACTGGGTAGGCGACAGCTATCTGAAGTCTGAGCTATTCGCTGACTCTTTCGATCGTGTTTTCACTGAAAGTGAGATTGTCTCGAAGACCCGTAAGGCAATCCAGGAAGCGACCGAAGCGCTGGCGCTGTTTGATACTGCCGCTGAGCAGGTCAGCTAAGGCATTACAGCAGGCGTTCATAGAGTGCCTGTGATAATGACCATCAGACAAATCGTCTGAGCTGACAGTTCAATCAATCACCAATTTCCAGTTATACGGGGTAACTGACATCATTGTCTGTTTATCCCGGTGAATTTTGAAATACTCACTACTCTCATAACGTCTCTGCCTGCCAACACCAGAACGGCAGAGGTCAGTTAGCCGTATAGATGAACCTCTCCCGGGTGGCTCCTGAGAGATTCTTTATACGCTAGCTGGTAGTAACTAAAGGCCGCATATTTTTGCGGCCTTTTTCATCATTTGTAAAATGAAAGCCCTCAGGCGATTAACGATGCTCAGGACCATGGAAGTGATCTCCACCATGTCCGCCTCCATGGGGACCAGGGGGAAGGATACATCCTGAAAGTGACAGCGCACCACAGATCACAAAAACAGCAAGCATAATTCTTTTCATAATAACTCCTGAACTAAAGAGCCTTAATTCCAAAACATAAAAGTGAATATTTTATGGAGAATCAGTAATTCCTTTTTCTCCCTCACGTTAAATAGGAATAATCCATGGCAAAACCGGACTGGGGCGAGCTTCAGCAACGGTTCCTGTCCGATCATGCCGCAACCGGCGTATCACCGAAGGATTGGTGTGAAGCGCAGGGACTGAATTACGCTACCGCCCGCCGATACATCAAGAAACCCACTGCGCAAAAACCTGCGCAGAAGAAACTGCGCACTGCGCAAAAGGAAAAGTGCGCAGAAGAGTTGGTGGATGATGATGGCCTCACCGATCAACAACGTTCATTTGTCGCGGAATACCTGAAGGATAGCAATGCCACGCAGGCCGCTATACGTGCCGGGTACAGCAAGAAGACTGCTGAACAAATTGGCTATCAGCTGCTTCAGAAAACTTCAGTTGCGCAGGCCATTGCGCAGCAGCAGAAAGCATCTATTGTGCGAACGCTTGGAAGTGCCGATGAAGTGCTTGAACAGATGTGGCGGCTGGCAACGTACGACGCCAACCAGCTATCGCAGTATCGTCGCGGGAGCTGCCGTTACTGCTGGGGCTTTGGTCATCAGTATCAATGGCGTGATGCTGTTGAGTACGAAGAGAAGCGGCTGGAAGCGCTTGAGCGTAAACGTCGCGAGCCCGTCGATGTTGGTGGTTACGGTTACGACCACACCAGCGCACCTAACCCGGAATGCCCTCGCTGTAATGGTGATGGCGTCGGCCAGCCATACTTCGCTGATACGCGCAAACTGGCGCCTGATGCTGCGCTTGCCTATTCCGGTGTGAAGCTTGGGAAGAATGGCGTTGAGATAACCGCTATCAGCCGGGAGCGAATGTACGAGGCGGTGATGAAACGTCTCGGCCTGGCTGATAGCGAGTTCGCCCAGCGTCTACAGCAGATAGAAGTTGAGCGCCGGCAGCTGGAGGTCGAAAAATTACGCAAAGAGCTGGCTGCTGATCCGGAGGATGACGAACCAACGCCAGTTGCAATCAATATCAACGTAGTCGATGCGCGAGTGAGGGAAGAGGATGGCGATAGCACCGACGCTTAACATCCCTCAGGCCAAATTCCTTGCGATGCAGTACAAATTTAAGGCCTATGTCGCCGGCTTCGGTTCTGGCAAGACGTGGGTCGGCTGCGGTGGTATCTGCAAAGGGATGTGGGAACACCCCAAAATCAACCAGGGTTACTTTGCGCCAACGTATCCGCAGATCCGTGACATCTTTTATCCCACTGTTGAGGAGGTGGCCCACGACTGGGGGCTGAATGTCAAAATCAACGAGGGAAACAAAGAGGTTCACTTCTACGCCGGGCGCCAGTACCGAGGAACGACGATTTGCCGCTCGATGGAGAAACCGCAAACCATCGTTGGTTTTAAAATCGGTAATGCGCTGATTGATGAGCTGGACGTAATGCCCGCCAAAAAGGCGCAGTTAGCCTGGCGAAAAATCATTGCTCGTATGCGTTACAACGTGGCCGGTCTTCGTAACGGGATCGACGTCACCACGACGCCGGAAGGGTTTAAATTCGTTTATCAGCAGTTCGCAAAGGCTGTACGCGATAAGCCTTCGCTCTCAACGCTGTACGGCCTGGTGCAGGCCTCGACATTCGACAACGAAAAGAATCTGCCGCCGGACTATATCCCGTCGCTGATGGAGTCATACCCGCCGGAGCTGATAAAGGCTTATCTGCGTGGCCAGTTCACCAACCTGACCAGCGGGACTATTTACCATCAGTTTGACCGTAAGCTGAATAACTGCCGGGAGGAAGAACAACCCGGTGAGCCGCTGTATATCGGTATGGATTTCAACGTCGGGAAGATGGCCGGGGTTGTTCATGTGTTACGTCTGGGGCTTCCGTTTGCGGTGAATGAAATTGTGAAGGCTTACGACACCCCTGACATGATCCGCATCATCAAAGAACGGTTCTGGCTTTACGACGGCAACGATTATCGCAAGGTGCGGGAAATCTATATTTACCCGGACGCTTCCGGCGATTCCCGCAAATCCAGCAATGCCAGCGCCACGGATATCGCTCAGCTTAAGCAGGCCGGCTTCAATGTGGTTGTTAATGCATCAAACCCGCCAGTGAAAGACCGCATCAACGCGATGAATGCCATGTTCTGCAATGGTAACGGTGAACGTCGCTACAAAGTGAATGTAAAGCGGTGCCCGGTGTACACCGAATCGCTTGAGCAACAGGTTTGGGGCGAAAACGGTGAGCCGGATAAAACGGCGGATAACGATCACCCCAACGATGCCGGTGGGTATTTCATTGTGAAGCAATTCCCGATCATCAAACCGACTGGAAAAGTCACCCAACTGCGGATGTAAAACCATGCCTGATATTTCAACGCCCAACCTCGACTATAACGACATGGTTGAGGCATGGGATATTAATGATGCGCTGATGGGCGGCACGCTGGAAATGCGCCGGCAGGGCAATAAGTATCTCCCGAAATGGCCGAACGAAGATCCTGAAAGTTATAAGGAGCGTTTGGCTTCGGCAACGTTACTACCTGCCTATGAAGAGGCCATTAAACAAAACATCGGGCGAGTGTTTGCTGAGCCGACGGTATTGAGTGAGGACTCTCCTGAACAAATACGGGAACTATCGCCAGATATTGATATGGAAGGAAACCGGCTCGATGTCTGGGCACAGCAATTTTTCAGCATCGGATTCCAGTATGGTCTGGTACATGCGCTGGTGGATTTCCCGAAAATTGACCCGGAGGCAGTAAAAACTAAAGCCGACGAAAAAGCCGCGGGATCCCGCCCATATGCCACGATGCTTAATCCACGACAGGTCATCGGCTGGAAATCGAAAGTGGTTAAAGGGAAAGTGGTGCTGACCGATCTGCGTATCAGAGAGGTCATCATTGTTGATGGCGATGATTATGGGCAAACGAAAGTTGAGCAAATACGCCATATCATGCCGGGCAAGGTTGAAATTTATCGCCGTAATAAAGGTGATAACGGCGAAAGCCAGTGGCAGATTCACGACGAGTGGGAAACCAGTCGCGATGACATTCCCCTGGTGACGCTTTACACGAAACGCACAGGCTTTATGCGCGGTTCACCGCCACTGCTTAATCTCGCCTTACTGAATATCAAGCACTGGCAGAGTCAGAGTGAACAGGACAACATTCTTCATGTCGCTCGCGTGCCGTTGCTGGTGGCTTACGGTCTGGCTGATGGCGAAACGTTGACGATAGGTTCTTCCTCTGCGACTCGTTTCGATGACCGACAGCGGCAGGGACTGGAATATGTCGAGCATACCGGGGCTGCGATTGAAGCCGGTAAGATTTCCCTTGAGGATCTGGAAAACCAGATGCGTCAGGCCGGCGCAAAACTGCTGCGAGCGGAAAACACATCGACTAAATCCTTAGACCAGACTCACGAAGAGCGGATGCAGGAGAATTCACCTCTCTACACCATGGCAAGCTCGCTTGAGGATGCGCTCGATAATATCCTGCAGATTATGGCGGAATGGCTGGGCGAGAAAGAAGGCGGCAATGTCGATGTACGCACCGAACTGGATGTTTCAGCCCAGACGTTTGATGCCGCAGCTGCAACAGCTGTTCAGTCGCTCCGCCAGGGTGGTGATATACGTCAGGTCGATGCGGTTCGCGTTCTTCAGGCGCTGAAATTTATCGACCCGGACGCGAAACCTGAAGAGGTGATCGACGAACTGAGGAACCAGCAGGTGACGCTTGTCGGCGGCCTGAATAATCCAGGTGGTTGAGATGGCGACGGCGAATGAGAAACTCAGTGACGAAAGCCTGGCTCATGCGATTTGGGTGAGTCAGTACAGCACCGGTGTCGCGAACAGGATGATAAAAATCCTGAATGACAGCGATGCAGAGCTTACGGCCAGGCTGCTGGTGGCGATAGATACCCTCGATGCGGAAAGTTTCACGGTGTCGAGGCTAGAATCTCTTCTGGTCAGCGTCAGGGCGTTAAATCGTGATGTGGTTCAGTCGATGAGCGAAAGCCTCGCCGGCGAGCTGCAGGAACTGGCGCAGCATGAGGCAGGCTATCAGATGAGCCTGTTTCAGTTCGCTATCCCCGACGATGTTCTGGCGCTTCATCCGCTGGTGGGAATCTCCCCTGATGCTGTGTATGCGGCGGCGATGGCCAAGCCATTTCAGGGACGCCTGCTCAGTGAATGGGCTGATAGCCTTGAAGCCGATCGCATGACGCGCATCAGTAACACGGTGCGGCAGGGATTCCTGCTGGGCGATTCGCATGAACAAATCGCCAGAAAGGTGCGTGGTCATGCTAACCGTGGCTATCAGGATGGCGTGCTGCAGATGAGCAGGGCCAACGCCGGCAGCATTGCCAAAACAGCTGTAGGGCATCTTGCGGCGACGGCGCGAAAGAGCTTTGCGGATGCTAACGACGACATTCTGAAGGGTAAGCAGTGGTTATCCACTTTGGATAACCGGACATCAAAGGATTGTCGGATACGCGACCGTCTCAAATACACCCTGGATAACAAGCCTATCGGCCATAAGGTGCCGTATCTGCAGGGGCCCGGGAAAATCCATTTCTGCTGCCGCAGCGTCGAAACCTACATCCTGAAATCGTCTGATGAGCTGGGTATTGCTGCTGGGCAAATATCAGATAGCTCACGTGCCATCATGGACGGGCAGGTGCCTTCGGATACCGATTATCAGGGCTGGTTCTCGCGCCAGTCTTTCACGCGACAGTCCCAGATCGTTGGCGTAACCCGGGCCCGGCTGATTCGTGACGGCGGCATGTCGCCCGATGACTTCTACAACGACAAGGGCGAATGGCTGACTCTGGAGCAACTTCGTAACCTGGATGCTCAGGCGTTCAGCAACGCCAGACTTTAAAGCTTTTTAAGTCTTCAATCAGGCTGCCTCCGGGCGGCCTTTTTTATTGCCGTGATCCGGATGGTGAGCGGTGCAACGGTCGGATGACCACCGAAAAGGTAACCACATGAAACTGAAAACAGTCGAAGTTAACGGCAAAAGCTATGCAGAAATCGATGCCAGCGGTTTACCCGTCTACGTCCACGATGACGGCCAGGAAGTTGGTTTTGATGCTGTGCAGGCCGTTGGGAAAATCTCCTCTCTGAATGGCGAGGCAAAATCTCATCGTGAAGCCAAAGAAGCCGCTGAAGCCGGTCTGGCTAAGTTTGCCAAAATCGGCGATCCGGCAAAGGCGCTCGAAGCGCTGGAGATGATGACTAAAATCGACCAGAAAAAACTGATCGACGCAGGCGCCGTTGATCAGGTTAAAGCGGATATCACCAAATCATTCCAGGCCCAGCTTGATGAAGCTACTCAGCGTGCGACGACCCTTGAAGGCCAGCTTTATCAGGAAATGATCGGCGGCCGGTTCTCTGGCTCGAAATTCATCGCAGATAAAGTAGCAATTCCGGCAGATATGCTTCAGGCGCGGTTCGGTCAGTCCTTCAAAGTCGAGGACGGCAAAGTCGTTGCCTATGATGGCTCTGGCAACAAAATTTACTCCCGCTCGAAGCCGGGCGAACTGGCGGCCTTTGATGAGGCGCTGGAGTTCCTGGTGGAGCAGTACCCACAGAAAGATCACATTCTGAAGGCCAGCGGCAACCAGGGAGGCGGCTCACGGCAGTCTCAGCATTCACTCGGGCAGAAAACGATGAAACGCGATGCGTTTACCAGTTTGAGTCCGACAGATCAGCAATCAACTCTCAAAGACGGTATCACCATCGTCGATTAATTCTTTGCCAGCCGCCGGATGGCTGCTGGTGCCGGAGCTGGATAGCTCAACCAACCCTATATTTTAATCTCCAAGGAATCTATACACATGGCTAATACGCTTACCGGGTTGATCCCGACTATCTTCACGGCTCTGGATACCGTATCTCGCGAACAGGTCGGTTTTATCCCGGCTGTTTCGCGCAATGCTAAAGCTGATGCGGCGGCGAAGGACCAGACTGTTACTGCGCCGGTTGCGCCACCGTCAACCACTGTTGATATTACCCCGGGGGCTACTGCGCCAAATGACGGCGACCAGACGATCGGCACCGTTGATGTCAAAATCACCAAATCCAAAATGGCCCCGGTCAAATGGAACGGTGAGGAACAACTGGCGCTGGGGCCCGCAGGGACATACAACACCATCCTTGCTGATCAGTTTAAGCAGGCTTTTCGCGCGCTGGCTAATGAGATGGATGCAGATCTCGCGGCTCTGTATTTCGCCTCCTCTCGTGCTGTTGGTACGGCCGGCACCGCTCCTTTCGGTATTGCAGGTGATTTGTCGGATGCGGCAAATGCGCGCCAGGTTCTCTCTGACAACGGTTCGCCGACAACTGATCTGCAGATGGTTCTCGGTTCTTCGGCTATCGCAAACCTCCGCGGTAAACAGTCTGTTCTGTTCAAAGTAAACGAGTCCGGTACCGATGCGCTTCTGCGCGAAGGTATCGTGGGGCGACTGGAAGGATTCAACATCCACGAATCCGCGCATGTTAAGAAACGCGCTGCATCACCGGCTGCCGGATACCTGGTGAATGGAGCAAAAGCTGAAGGCGATATTCTGATTGCCATTGATACCGGCACAGGTGCTTTTGCAGCGGGCGACATCGTGACGTTTGACGGGGACAGCAATAAATACCTTGTTGCTGCTGCGACGGCCACAGCAATCACCCTGGCTGCTCCTGGCTTACGTCAGGCACTGGCCGACAACACCGCTATTACCGCTGGTGGCGCCTACACCGCAAACATGGCGTTTGATCGCAATGCATTCCTGCTTGCATCCCGAACCCCGGCAATGCCGCAGGGCGGCGATACTGCGGATGATGTGATGAACGTTACTGACCCGGTATCTGGCATCACTTACCAGGTAGCACTGTACCGCCAGTATCGCCAGGTGCGTTACGAAGTCGGTTTGTCCTGGGGCGTAGCGGCAGTTAAGTCGGCGCACTCAGCGTTGTTGCTGGGCTGATAAACAGGGGCTTCGGCCCCTTTTTTTAGTGGAGGGCTAATGGCCGGATTAACAAAAGAGCAGCGCGCCCAACGAGCTGCTGAGCAAACTGCGTCTACGCAGGCGGATAACAAAGAACCCGTATCGACCACATCGCAGCTGGTGGCTATGGTTACCGATTTCCCGGCATTCCCCGGCGCCCCCAATACCGCCAACGTTCACCCTGATGAAGTGGAGAACTGGAAGGCGCACGGCTGGAAAGAAATGGAGTGATGCATGATCACTTTCATCACCGTTGAAGACGTCAATTCGATTCTCGGTGCCACCTGGACAGATGAAAGCAAAAAAGCCAAATCTGTGCTGATGGCTAATACCTGGATGAATGGACTTAACCTGAAAATGCCGTGCAATAAGGCAACTCACGAAATCATCATTCCTGACGATGTGAAACAAGCTGGCGCCTATGCGGCGCTAGCGGCCTCGAATGGTGGCCTTTATCAGCAGAAAACCGATTCTGGTGTGTTGCTGAGTAAGACGGTAGATGCCGATGATGTCAGCGTTTCAAAGACCTTCGCGGAACTCGCTACCAACAGCTCGGCATTGCTTGATTCGGACCTGCAGCTGGCGCTTGCAATGCTAAAGCCCTATGGCGTTAGTCAGTCTCAGGTACGGCTGGTAAGGGGGTGATATGCAAAACACTGATGTGCATTATGCCGGTGACGGGCTCGGCCCTCGCGATGTGTTTGTGAATGGAAACCCGATCAATTATGTCGTTTACGCAAACCCGGCAAAGGGCGTTGTTGAGTTTGCTCCGCTTCCGCTGAGGGTTAAACGCAACGGCGAAATCTATACCAGGAAACTGCGTGGTAACGTCCTGGTCCTTTTTACTGGCGGATATGTTTCTAACAATATCCCGCTTCAGCGTTTTGGTGAAAAAGGCATAGAGGAGGTAGACCGTGGGTATCCGCGACGAACTCCAAACTGAAGTCGCCGCAGCCTTCGATACAGACCTGCAGGATGCCGTTAAGGATTTCACTGGGTCATACACCGTTCGAGGTGCCTGGGACCCGGTGACGGAAACCGGCACTGAAACGCAGGTGACTTACTCGGGGCGTGGAGTGCTGGCGCGTTATAAACTGCGCCGTATCGATGGCGTTAACATTCTGCATGGTGACGTGAAGCTAACCGCCCTGGTCAATGAGGTGACTAACAAGCCGGCAGTCGGGCATATCATCACCGCACCGGATTCTATTACGGGTGAGCTTCAGCGTTACGAGATCATCACCGCTTCTGCCGACTCTGCTGGCGCTGCGTACTCCATTCAACTGCGGAGGGTGTGATATGGCTAAGGGCTGGAACATTGACCCGGCGGCATTCGCCGGGCTGGTGGCCGAAGATGTCAAACTACGCCAGCGGACAATCGCCATTCAACTGCTGAATGAAATCGTTCAACGTTCGCCGGTAGGAAACCCTGAGTTGTGGGCCATCAACGCGACCGCGGTTCAATACAACAAAGCTGTTGGGGAATGGAACGAATCTCTTTATGCCGACCCTGCTAACCTGACCAAAACCGGAAGGCTCAGGAAGAAAGTCCGTGTTAATGACAGCATGGATATCAGGTGGCCGGCTGAGTATCGCGCAGGAACCTTCAGGGCATCGCATTTTGTCAGCATCGGCGAACCCGATCACTCCGTCCCGACCGAGCCGGATCCGCGTGGGACAATGACATTTCTTAATGGCAAAAATATCATTGACCAGGCGCCAGCCTACTCGGTGATTTACATTCAGTCGAACCTGCCTTACTCCGTGCCTCTGGAGAATGGTCACTCAACGCAGGCGCCAACAGGCGTCTATGCCGTCTCGTTTAATGGTGTGATTCAGGCCTACAAATGACCCTTACAGAAATCAGAAACGCTGTCATTTCCCGAATGGCGGCACAGACCGCTATTGCCTCTGATGCGGTGGATTATCCCAATGGTCCGGTATTTGACCCCAGCAACCGCGATATCTGGGCCCGCCTCACCAACATTGCAGGACAGGCTGGCGCAACCGAGATCGGGGATGGGCCAGTCGTCCACAGGACGGGCTTACTCATCATTCAGCTATTTGTTCCGGTTGGCTCCGGGACGTTGCTTATCTCCCGGACGGCTGATCAGCTAACGGAGCTATTCGAGTTCAGGGACGACGGAAAACTGAGTTATTTCGCTGTTTCTGCTGTGCCGGCGGGTGAGGCCGATGGCTGGTTACAGCTCAATCTTCAAATTCCTTATCGCGCTCTGTAGCGCACAAAAAACAGGAGGCTCCTGTGAGCTCAGGTGCAAAAGTAGTAGCCGCGTTTATTCGCGAGACAACGCCAGGAATCACGCCAACAGCAGGGGCGTGGAACCTGCTGCGTCGTTCTTCATTTGGTCTGAAACCAACTCAGAACACCAACGACAATGACGAAATCGCTGGTGACCGTATGGCGCAGGGTGTTTCACGCGGCACAGTGGATGTCGGCGGCGATGTCGGCACACGGTTTCGCTGGAATCAGCATGACGATTTTCTTGCCAGCTGTTTCGGCGCCGAATGGGTAAATAACGTGCTGACGATGGGTAATGGTCGTATTACGTTCTCCGTGGCGACCTTTGCCAGTGATGTGGGGATCGCCCAGATTGCCCGCGGTTGCCAGGTTGGTACCTTCCAGATGGAAATCCCGGCCGATGGTGATATCACTGCAACCATTACGTTTGCAGGGCTGGACTGGGAGACGAAGGGGGACGATACCAGCTTTTTCACCACGCCAGTGGATTTAGCGGGGGCGCTGCGTTACTCCTTCAAAGAGGTCACAAACATCCGGCTAAATGGTGTTGATGGCGGGACAGGCTTCTGCGTCGACACCTTTAACATTCAGTTCAACAACAATATGCAGACTCAGCGCTGCATCGGTACCGGTTCGGCGTTCGCCGGCGCAAACATTCCGACAACCTTTACCCCGTCAGGTCAAATCACGCTGTCATGGTCAAAGGCTGCCTGGGAGGTTTACAAAAAAACGTTCACCGGCGAAACGGTGCCGTTTGGCTTCACGCTGGAGAATGATGAAGGCGCCTATACCTTCGATTTCCCGGAAGTGCAGATCTCCGGCGACTGGCCGGATGCGGGGAGCACTGACATTGTTCAGGTTCAGCTGGATATCACCGCGGCCAATACTCCGCCAACTATTACCCGCGTTCCTGCCACTAATGGCGGTGGTGATTAAAATTGGCCCTCTTTGGAGGGTTTTTTTATGGAGTTTTTTATGCTGATTGTTACCCCGAAAATTGATTTAAATGGCGAGCGCTGGTTTTATCCCTACAAAAAGCCAGAAGGCAGCAAAAAGGAATTCTCGCCGGAAGAAGAATCGCTGTTCAAACTTCGCCTGCTGGTGGCCAGCAGCGAGAATCCGCAATATCGCTCTCGTAACGCGCTGGTGCGCCGCCACATCGATAAGATGGACGCAGGTTATAAGGTGGGGACAACGGATTTTAATCTCGCCATCGTGGACGATATAGACTCTGTTGATGACCTGCTGATCGATAACGCCGCTCGGTTCCTGCTGAAAGGCTGGGAGGGAGTAGGTAAGTTAGTCGACGGCATAGAGGTTGCTCTCGACTACACCCCAGAACTTGGGGCTGCCATGCTGAAACAGCACCCGGCGCTATACTGGCTGATACTGGCTGAGGCGGCAAACATTGCTCAGGGTAAGGAGCAGCAGACTCAGGAAACCGTAAAAAAGCCATAGAGGCCCAAAAGTGGCTAAAGGATTTCGCTGGCGAGCAGGGCGAGAAAGCAAAGTGGCGCAGGGAGAAGCTAAATCTCCCACCCATTCCAGAGCCTGAAATCGATGCGGTCACTGGGGAGATCCTCAACGCTTACGCCATGATATCGCGCGGCAGGAAGTATGCCGGCATGGCCGGAGTGCCGCTCCCTCTATCCCTGAATGATATTGAGCTTTACCTGGCATCGCGCACCATCCTGATCGACCGCATTGAGTTTGACGCAGCAATACTGGCCCTCGATGATGCCTGGAGAGTTGAGTGGGCTGAAGAGCAGAAAAGACAGGCAAAAGTGAAGTAGTCATATCATTGTCCCTATCTTTTCCTGTGCTAACCTGTGAGCAAATGTTAATGATGAGGATAGGGATGTGAAAAGGGCTTTGGTGGTCGGGCTTGGTTTAATGGCATTGTTGGGCTGTGATGACAAGTTTCAAATATCAAAACTACTCCCCCCTAAAGACCCACCTTCAATTGCTGAGATGATAGCTACGGGGAAAGAGGAAATAACGTCGGAATGTAAAAAAGGCGATGTTTCCTTTAACTGTGAATTCCTCACTGGCGATTTAACCGGGACGGGAAAGTGGCATCATACCAAGCTGTACCTGCATAACAACGGGATGGTAGATATGATTATTGACGGCAAGGCTTACTATCAAAGCGATATCAGCAGTAACACCTTTGCGGGTCAGGAGACAACTACCTTCACAATGAAAGGCGTTGGTGGCGACAATGGTGAAGTAAATATCGTTAGATCCAATGAAGGGAAATCCTTAAATTTTGAAGCCTATAACAAAGATGACAAACGGTTTGTTATGGGAGGCGTTAAATTGCAGTAACTCAATCGAGGGATGAAGATAGCCTTCACTGATTATCATTTTTTAAGTATTTCCTAACCCGCTTTATCGGCGGGTTTTTTATTGCCCGGAGATAAGGTAAATGGCAGAACAAGAATCACGGCTAGCGATACGCCTGGACAGCTCCGGGGCAGAGAAGCAGGCTGACAGCCTTACTGTTGCGCTTGATAAGATGACTCAGTCTGGTGATAAGGCCGTAACCAGCATATTCAAAGTGACAAAAGCGACTGACGATGAAAAAGATGCTCTCAATAAATTACGAGCAGCCATTGATCCGGTTGGTGCTGCAATTGATACAGTCGGTCGCCGCTATAGTGAGCTAAAAAAATACTTCGATAAGGGTCTAATTGACGAGGAAGAGTTTCGTTCGCTGTCTAAGATGCTGAATGACACCACTGAGGAACTAAGTGGTGTTGCACAAGCTCAACGAGAAGCAGAGAAGGCCAGTAAACTGGCTGCTGTGCAGCAGGAGGCGCAGGCTGATGCATTCCAGAGAATGCTCGATAAAATCGACCCTCTGGCAGCTGCTCTTCGCAATCTTGAACAACAACAAAGTGAACTGAATACTGCCTTTAAATCGGGCGCAATTAATACTTCCCAATATGATGCCTACAGCAAAAAACTGCAGGAGACTCGTCGGGAAGTAACCGGCGAAGCACAAGCCGAGCGCGAGGCTGTAAAAGCACATGATGAGCAGGTAAATGCACTGCGTCGTCTTGAGGCCCAAATAGATCCCGTAGGTGAAGCATTCCGTCGCCTTAACGAGCAGCAGCGCCAGCTGGATACAGCTAAAACATCCGGGATGCTGTCGCCCCTGGCTTACGATCGCCTCAACAGTAAACTTGCAGAATCCCGCGATGCTCTGGAGAAAACCCAGGCGCAATTGGGTAAAACAAGCCAATCTGCAGCTCAGACTGCCAACGCTATGCGCATGATCCCTGCTCAGATGACCGATATCGTTGTCGGTCTTTCTACAGGGCAGTCACCGTTTATGGTTCTTATGCAGCAGGGCGGTCAGCTCAAAGATATGTTTGGCGGCATTGGGCCAGCGATTAAGGGCGTTGGCACATATGTCATGGGTCTGGTTAATCCCTATAGCGTAGCAGCTGCTTCAGTTGGGTTGCTAACTTATGCCGTCTATCAGAACCGACAGGAAATTGATGCTGCGACAAAAATAGCCACAACGTCTCTTGGCGCTAACGGAGATGCTGCAGAACGGCTGGCGGTTAATATGGTTGCCATATCTGACAAGACTGGTCAGGCGATTGATGAAGTCAGTAGTATGTTTATAACGACTAATGACGGTGCGAGCGAAGCAATAAATAAGCTTATCGACGTTGGTTTTAGTTATGACGAGGCAAGGACAAAGGTAGCCCAATACAAGGATTCTGCTAATTTCACCGCCTTGAATGCTGATATTGATCAGCATCGACGGGAGATCCTGAAAATAGGTGATTCGTGGACAGCTGCAGCTATTGAGGTCAAAAATTATTACACAGCAGCGGATAAGGGTAGGCAAAACGTAGCGCTTGGTGGCGCAATTGACCCTACGATGAGGTTTATCGGCCAGGCATTAGATCTGCAAACCACGATGAACACACTTACCATTGAAGGTAATAAGGCGGTAAAAAATTCCGTAGACTGGATTAATAAGGAGTATCTGGCGGCAGACAGGGTTGCCGGTGCAGAAGCCCGGTTAAAGGAGGCAAGAGCACAGTCCAGAAAAATTGCTTTCTCAGGAAATAAAGAAGCAATCGATCAGGCCAATGCGCTAATTGCTGTAAGGGAAAAGGAACTTGAGCAGGCCAAAAAAGCTGGGCAGCCTAAGACCCACAAAGAAAAAGCTTATACAGAGGACGCAGCAACCCGGCTGCTTGATCAGATAAACCAGCAGACTATCGCCATGCAGTCCCAGCTGGATGCCAGTGACAAGCTTAACAGCGCGACACAGGCACGGATCAAGTTCGAGCAGCAGATTGCTGACCTCAAATCTAAAACGCAGCTCACCGCTGACCAGAAGTCGATCCTTTCCCGTTCAGATGAAATCCTCCAGGCATATAAGCAGCAGGAGGCACTGCAAAACTCCGTAAAAACCCTGGACGATTACCGGAAGATGCAGGAACAGGTAAAGACGAAGGATGAGCGGACCAACGATCTGCTTAAAACCCGCCTTGAACTGCTGGAGAAAGCCAAAGCAACCGGGCAACTGAAACCCGGTGAATATGAAAAAACGCGGGCAGATATTTATCAAAACACCGATATGCAACTGCCCTCGACGGTTCGTAATATTGTAGGAAACCTGACACCCACAGGAGGGCGACTCTCTGGAACTTTTGAGGGGATGCAGGGGCAAATCAACGAATATGACCAGGCTCAGCAAGAGCTCCAGCGCTGGCTGGCAGCTCAGGAGGAAGCTTATGCGAAGGCCGGTGAAATAACTGCCGAGGGTGAGGCCAGAATGACCTCTATTCGTCAACGTGCGGCGGATGCAAATCAGGTCATAGAGGCTCAGAAAAACACCATCATATCTGCGGCCACGCAGTCCTTGTTTGATAGCACCGCTGAAATCATGCGAACGGGGTTTGGTGAGCAATCGGCAATCTACAAGGTTGCTTTTGCTGCGAGCAAGGCATTCGCTATCGCTGACTCTATGGTGAAAATCCAGCAGGCTATAGCAAGTGGGGCAGTAAGCGCGCCTTATCCGGCCAACATCATCGCTATGGCCTCAATCGCTGCGCAGACTGCCAGTATCGTCTCAAATATTCAGGCTGTTTCAGGGGTTGGCTTCGCCTCCGGCGGTTACACCGGCCCCGGTGGTAAGTATCAGCCCGCGGGTATTGTTCACAAAGGAGAGTACGTCTTCGACCAGGCATCAACGAACCGGATCGGCGTGTCTCAGCTTGAGGCACTTCGAAATGGCCAACCGCTTGATGCAACTCTGGGGCGTACAGGGTTTGGTACTGGTGTTCAGAACGTTAACAGCGATAACCGTAGGCAAACAACTGTACACGCGCCGATTAATCAGGAGTTTCATCTCCAGGGTATTACTCCGGAGCAGTTGAGCGCTACACTCAATCAGAATAATCGACAGCTTTCCAGGCAGTTAAAAGGTGAACTCACAAAGGAGGTTACCATGCCACAAGGAGCTTTTGGCAACGCTCTAAAAGGAAACTATACACGACACGGTCCTAGGTAAGCTAAACTGCATTAGCTGAGACTTGATTAGGTAGGTAAGTCTAACAATCTGAGTAGGTGCAAGAAAACACAAGGATCTTATTAATGGAAGCGTTGTTAACATTTACATTTAAAGACTTCATAGCTTTTATGATTCCTCTTTTTATTGGCGGACTTATCTTCAATAGGAGACGTAAACGTAAGGAGGTCCGAGTGAAGTTTTCATTTCTTTGGCTTGTTTTGATAGTCGGTGGAATTCTTGAAATATGCGATGATATCTACACAACTTATTCCTATAGGCATAATCACTTATATAATAATGATACGCTTACAACCGTGTTTAACTATGATTTTGCAAAAATTGTTTTTTGTGGGGTTTTGATCTTTGTTTCTATTGCGCTTCTTCTTCAGGAGTTGCTTTTAAACAAGCAGTCACATTGACGTATATTGTCTGTCGGCGCATCGCCATTTTTTATTTTGATATGGGGTTGTGCCGAAATAATGTAAGCTCACATTAAAGTTAATAAGGTTAATATATTGATAATGCTGTTTTTTTTGATTTATTTTAGCTCTCGAGGTGAGTTGGTAAATATATCGCCTTGTGTGTTTGTTTCGATTTAATAAGATTTTTATCTTCGTTAACTTGAACCAAAAAATCAGAGATTTCTTCGATTCCATCGTGCTTTATTCTGAAATAAATACCCTCCTGAGGTTAATGGTGAAATTTTATTCGAGATACTTTATCGGGAGACTGCATGACTGATATCTACTACCCACATGACAGCCTCCCTATGCCATTACAGGAAGGATACGGATTTCAGCCTGTGAGCCCGTTAAAACGAACCCAGTTAACCACCGGTCGCGCGAGGCAAAGGCGAGCTTTTACGTCCACGCCGACGCAGGCCAGCATCACCTGGTTTATGGAAACCGATGCGCAGGGCCTGGCGTTTGAGTCCTGGTTCCGTGATGCGTTATCTGACGGGGCAACGTGGTTCATGATGAAGCTGCAGACGCCGGCGGGCATTAAGTTTTACAAATGCCGCTTCACAGATATTTATCAGGGGCCGGTGCTGGTGGCCCCGATTTACTGGAAGTACACGGCGACGCTTGAATTATGGGAACGCCCCCTTGCTCCTGCCCCATGGGGTAATTACCCGGAATGGATCGTCGGCAGCTCACTGCTGGATATTGCGCTGAATAAGGAGTGGCCGAAGCATGACGCAGATTAAACGCCTCTACGCCAGCAGCGGCCCGGAGGTGATCATTGAAACGCTGCAGATCACCATTGGCTCTGATGTTCACTACCTTTGCCAGGGTTACGAGAACATCACGGCAACGACGGAGAACGGCGATACCGTAACGTTTACCGCCTGTGCGATAGACATTGCGCTGCCGGCGCGCAATGTGGACGGTACGCAAGATTTGAAATTTGCCCTGTGCAATATCGATGGTGTTGTGTCCACGGCGATCCGCTATGCCCTGGCTAACAGATTGCCTGCATGGCTGACGTACCGGAGTTATATCTCTACGGATTTAGCAGCGCCTGCGGCAGTGCCGTATACGCTGAAAATCAAGTCGGGCTCCTGGACGGCGACAGAGGTTCAGATCACTGCGGGCTACATGAATATCCTCGATACCGCCTGGCCGCGTTACCGCTACACGCTCCCTGTCTTCCCAGGACTGCGTTATATCAGCTAAGGAATCCATCATGTTTGCACCTGATAAATACCGTTCAGTCACCTGGCTGAAGGGCGGGCGAGTATACCCGCAGCTCGACTGCTTCGGCATTGTGAACGAGATACGCAGCGATTTGGGCTTGCCTCTCTGGCCTGATTTTGCCGGGGTCACGAAAGACGACGGCGGCCTCGATCGGGAGGCGCGTCGAATGATGCTTACTCTGGAGCGCTGCGAACCCTGCGAAGGGGCCGGGGTGGCCTGTTATTCCGGGTCGACTGTCACCCATGTAGGGATCGTAGTCAGTATCGATGGTCTGTTGCATGTGGCGGAATGCAACCCAGGCACGAACGTAACTTTTTTGCCGTTGCCGCGATTTAAGCGGCGCTTTGTTCGCGTGGAGTTCTGGCAATGACCATTCGTTTTTATCCTTCCCGGCTTCCCGGAGAACCACTTGAAACGCATGAGCATGGTGTTACGAGCATTCGCAGCTGGCTGGTTACCAATGTCGAAAACTATACCGACCGGGATGTCCCACCGCTGACCGTTGAGGTTGAGGGTAAGTCAATTCCGCCAGGTGAGTGGGCCACCTGCGTGATTCGCCCTGATAGTGATGTCAGGCTTTATCCGGTTCCATTCGGGCTGGAGGCCGCCACAATCGCGTGGATCGGTATCGGTATCTCCGTTGCCGCTGCAGCCTATTCGCTTGTTTTGATGAGCACCATTGATACGGGCGGCTATACCTCATCCACAGGGCGGAGTCTCGACCTGAATCCGGCGCGGGGCAATACCGCAAAACTCGGTGATGCTATTCGAGAAGTTTTTGGCCGGGTGCGTATCTACCCTGATTATGTGGTCCAGCCTGTGACCCGGTTTGATGCCGCCGATCCTACGAAAATGCGCGTCCAGATGCTGCTGTGTCTCGGTGTCGGTGAACTGATTTATACCACTGGCGATATCAGGGTAGGCAGTACGCCAGCTTCAACGCTGCCGGGTTTTAACATCACCTATTTTCCGCCAGGCGCGGACGTTTCCGGCGATGAGCGCAGCGAAAACTGGGTCAACTCCACCGAAGTGGGCGGGACGTCATCCGGCACCGGGCTGGACATGGCCCAGACGTCGCCGGACGCAGACGACATTATCGCAGACAGCATGACCGTATCCGGTTCGAGCGTAACGTTTACCGGGCTGGACACGGATGACGGCGATGACGACGACGAGAACGAAAACGCGCTACCGCCCAGCTGGGTCGCTGGCGCAGTGGTCGAACTGAAAGCCCCGGCGAACTACCAGATCACTACGGCGGCTGGATACAGCGTTATCGCAAGCCCGCTGCTGACGGAGATCGCGCCGGTAGTAGGTATGCCGGTAACCCTAGGGTTTAACTCAGTCGATTACGATCTGTTTATCGCGTCATATACCCCCGGTCAGGCTGCAGTGCCTGGCACCGGGGGGAGTGCGGCAAAACTCCAGGCCAGTGCGGCCCTGACCACCTACGATTTTTCGACCAGCTCCAGCACGTTCACGATCACCTGGCAGGGGGTTACCTACCCGGTGTCGCTGGTGGCTAACTACGTCTCGATGTCGGGACTGCTGGCGGCCATCACCGAGGGACTCACCGGCTCCGGCCTGGTTGCGCAGGACAACGGCGGCACCGTACTGATAACCGAGGCGGCCAGTCCGTTCGCGGGTGGGGCGATCACGTCCTCTTCGCTGCCTGCAGCTGTTTTCGGTGATGCCCCGGTTTACACCTCCGGCACGGCATCAACTGGCGGCAGCCCGGCGGTAACGGCGAATGTGACACTCGCCTATAACAGCGCCACGGGCACCGCATTCTCCGGGATGCCGGAGGGGGTGCAGCGGCTTTCACTTGCCCACCGAGGCAATGAATACCAGATCGCCTCTGCCGACGGCACAACGGCGACGGTGGTGCGCCTGGTTAACGGTGCCGTTGATGAGTCATGGCCGGGATTCACCGCCCGGACGATGATCGACTATGAGGCCACTGGTCTTAACGACACACTGAGCTGGCTGGGGCCATTCCTGGTTTGCCCTGAAAATGAGACCGTCGATATGTTCGAGGTGAATTTCTCCTTCCCGAACGGCATCTGTGGCTTTGACAGCAAGGGGAAAAAGCGGCTTCGGCATGTTGAGTGGGAGATTCAGTATCGCGTCTACGGTTCCGGATCGGGGTGGGTGAGTCACCAGGGAGAGTACGCGCTTAAAAACGTCAACGGGCTGGGATTCACTGAGCGGATCACTCTCAGCTCTCCGGGGCTGGTAGAAGTTCGCTGCCGTCGGCGCAATGAGCAGGGAAGTAATAACGCGCGCGATTCGATGTACTGGCAGGCACTGCGCGGGCGACTGCTGACGCGCCCTTCATCCTATCCCGGCGTGTCGCTGATGGCGGTGACCGTCGAGACTGGCGGGAAGCTGGCGGCGCAGTCGGACCGACGTGTAAACGTTGTGGCCACCCGCGCCTATGAAACCGGAACGGCCAGAACTATCTCGGGTGCTCTGCTGCATGTCGGAAACTCGCTGGGGCTGGAGATGGATGTCGACACCATCAACGCGCTGGAGTCCGCGTACTGGACGCCACGGGGGGAAAATTTCGATTTTGCTACCGGAGACAGTATCTCAGCGCTGGAAATGCTGCAGAAGATAGCCAATGCCGGGAAGTCCCGCTTTCTGTTAAGCGATGGCCTGGCGACGGTCAACCGTGAGGGGATTAAGCCATGGACTGGCGTGATCACTCCGCATGAGATGGTGGAGGAGCTGCAGAGCGGATTTACCGTACCGTCCGACGATGATTTTGATGGCGTCGACGTGACATACATCAACGGGACTACTTGGGCGGAGGAGACCGTTAAATGCCGGACGCCTGATAATCCCACGCCGGTGAAAATCGAGAATTACAAACTCGATGGGGTACTGAATCAGGATCACGCCTACCAGATCGGCATGCGTCGCCTGATGAAATACCTGCAGCAGCGGGTGACGTTCCAGACCACTACCGAGCTGGACGCGCTGTGCTACAACACGGGCGATCGCATTGTGCTCACGGATGATATTCCGGGTAACAACACGATTTCCTGTCTGGTGGAGGCGATGACAACGGCTGGTGGCGTGACAACGTTCACCGTCACGGAGCCGCTGGACTGGTCTTTCGAAAACCCCCGAGCGCTGATCCGCTATCAGGATGGCTCTGCATCCGGGCTGATGGTGGCGAGCAGGACGGGTGATTTTCAGCTGTCAGTCCCGCACCTGAGCGAATTTGATGACCCGATGAAGGTTGACCTGTCGTCGGCAACCATTGAGCCGATCCGCCTGGTGTTCTGCGGCTCAACGCGCCATGTCTACGATGCCATTGTAGAGGAGATTGCCCCGCAGTCTGACGGCACCTGCCAGGTCACCGCTAAAGAATACCTGGAATCGTTCTACCAGTACGACGACGCCACATACCCCGGCGACGCTGCTTAATACCAAAAAATCCCTTTCAACTTTTCTTTCGCTCAAACCCTCGTTTGGGCGAACGCCTTTTTTGGAGCAAAAAACATGGCCT
>ONZV01000074.1_pt1 | contig 93015 bp, 83 predicted proteins | sample 1671561 | NCBI WGS metagenome assembly ONZV01 (sample SAMN06348169, study PRJEB24527) | human gut metagenome | reverse complement strand
TTTTGTTTGGAGTTCTTTTCGATGCGTTTTAGTCCATATGACATGCATGTGGAAGGACTTACCACTTCCAGACGGACCGAGGCAGAAGAAATTGGAGTTGTCCGTTATCTTGTTCTTTCCTTCCTTTCCGCTGATGTCGATGGTCACAGGCACACCTTGGCGGTCTGTATAGTAAATCTTCAAAGGCGTTTCCTCACTATGCTGAATGCGCTCTTTGTACATGAGGCAGGCTGCTGCATCACTGAGAGTCAGGAATCGGTCATACTCTGGGTTGGTGGAGTAGCAATTACCAGGGAATGAGTTGACAAAAAGCTCCAGCTGGTTGTAGGCTCTTTTGCTGATATGAATGCCCAATCGGCCAAAGGAGTTCTCCAGATGGTTGGTACATTTCTGAATATCAGCATCTATAGGTACTCCAACGACAAGGTTGAAGTGGGCATATACCAACTGCTTGTTTTCTCTTGCTATCACATCCTGCACCTTCTTGATGTCCTCCACGGCTATCTGGTTGCTTGGATTTGGCATACTGGCATGACGGTTTTTCTTCTTGTCGAGTAGGGAGAGTTCTCTTTTCTGGTTAGGAATGAAGAACATCTGGTTATACACAACTACATCGGCAGATGGGATGCTGTCAACCAATGATACCATGTCCACTGGCATGGAAACATTGTTCACCTCAATGTTGGTGAAAGGACGGACTATAGATGGTGTGCTGACACAGTCAACATCAACAAGACTATAGACCTTGCATCGTTTGTTGCCCATACAGATAGACTCTTCATCGACTTTGAAGTTGGTCATAGACACAACCTTGTCATTGAAGTTCATGGAGAAATAGCGGTCAACATATTCACGAGCCGTATTTCCGTCCAGGTAGGAGGCTTCCACGCCGGAGTCTTTCAACTGGTCTTTGACTTTTCGGATCTTCACCACAAAGTCACGCCATTTCTTGCTGTCAAAAGAGAAAATACGACTTTTCTTATTCTCCTGGGTGATAATCAGATAAGTCTGGCTATCGGTATAGGAACGTCCATTGAAATACTTGAAGTAAGACTCCGACAAGAACTCATGATTGTCGTTGCTCTCATCCTGGAACTGCTTGCGCACGAAGACATCCTGCTTATGAATGGCATAGCCTTCACCGAGAGTCTGGGCAAGTGCGGTGACAAGATGATTGAACTCATAGTAGCTGTCTATGTTGGCAGAATACTTCTGCACTGGGTTCTCCATCTTCAAGATGGCTGAGTATTCGCCAGTCTTGGTGTAGAGCACGCCGATGCCATCCACATCCTCAACAGAGAAGTAGATGTCCTGAAAGATTTTCTTGCGTTTGCCTCCGGTTCCAAAGGCAGAGACTGAGATAGCCATACCTATGAGTATTGCTACAAATGCTATGATTACATATATGATCATTGTTATTTGCTCTTTTATCAAATGAAGATAGGCTCATCCTTGCGAGAGGGTGAGCCTACCGATTTACACTATTCAGATTTCAACACACTTGCTCATTTGTTTACGTTTGAATTTTGTTTGATTACATTCTATGCGAACAAGCATAGATGAACACACCATGCTCTTCCTTCTTGGTATGCAACCCTTTCTTCTGTTTGAAGAAGATGAGGGCAGCTCCCGAACAGAGGGAAACTGCAAGAACCACAAGACCAACCACAAAGCCGAGAATGCAATATGCTATGATAAAGCCGAGGATGGCTCCACCAACGGCACAGGCAGCCCAGGTGATATAGCGTCCCTGGAACCCCATGAATTCAAGGGGCTTCTGGAGGCCCTTGAACATGGGATAGCTTACGTACTGATTTTCGTTTACTTCTCCTGACATGATGTATTCTTTAATGCTTGAACGATAGATTAGAGGCCGAAGAACAAAGGCAGAGCCTGGGCTGCAGCAACGAGGAAGATACATGCGCCAACAACCATCATGATCTTCTTCTTGACATCCTGCTCCTCATTGTTCATAGCGATGTAAACGCTGATAGCACCCACAACGGCAACTACACCGGCAATGGCGTAGCAGAGCTTAACCACAAAAGGTACATACTTGGCAATCTCCTCCGTCACAGTTGCGAGGGCATCTGTTCCGGCTGTGTAATCACCAGCTGCGTTCTGTGCATAGGTCGCCAATGTTCCACAGAAAAGGAGCATGGCGAGCGTCTTCATACGCTTGGCACTGAAAAGATTCTTTGCGAAATTCTTGATTTTCTTCATTTGATTTCTTTTGATGTTACTTAAAAAATTTACACTCATTTATCTCTCCTGCAGGTTGAGATGTTTTGTTATCCTATCTTTTTTACCTTATACTATATTATAACCGAAGAATGCAGGGAACAGGATAGTTGCACCTATCATGAAAAGGCAGGCACCAATCAGCATCATGATGGATTTGGTTACGTCACCTTCGCCCGTATTCATCTTTATATAGATTTGCAAAGCTCCTATGATGGCTACGATGGCAGCTATGGCATACACCAGATAGACTACATAGAGCATCATTGTTACCGTAAAGTCATGAGCATTGCTCAGTGCGTCTGCTCCCCAGCTATAATCGACACCACCGCATTTGGCAGATGCCAACATTGGCTGGAAGAGCATGACACCTATTAACATTATGGCAAACAAAAGATTGTGTTTACAGCTTATCTCTGGCATTCTTCTTTTCTATTTTTCGGGTGTTGTGCTTATTGTTGAGATTCTGCATAAACTCATCTGAGAGGTAACTGCATTGTGGCACTGGATCTATGTGCTCCAAAATCTCATCGTTCTTCTCGTTGAGTTCTTCACTGGTCACGGTATGTGACTGTGGTTGCTGCGATTGCTCTTCACCAGAAGGAGGTTGCGGATATGGCACGTTTCCTGTCGGGTTGACAACTCTGAGTCCATCATCCGTGATTTGTTCCGTGAAGGTCATGTCACCTTCGTCAGGACCCTCGTTGCGTTCTTCGATTGCAACTGGCTGTTCCTCATTGGTCAAATCACCTACATCATAGGTCTCTTCTTCTGTTTTCTTTTCATCCTTCTTTCCATGTAGGTCTAATGTGATCATTACTGCAAAGTACACTACATACACAAAAGTGAGGACGAGCGCAAAAATTACGAATCCTGACATTTTCAATCTGAATTTTATTTGTTATTTTTATTGTTATCATACTCGGAACTTACATCCGACGAGTCGGCGTATTTCCCAAAAACAGTGCAAAGGAACATATATTTGTGCGATAAATGAAAAAACAGAGCTAAAACCGTTTAAGTCTTAACACAGATTATAAAAGAAGTATGATAATTTTTTAATAATCATACTATAAAATATCGAAAGGGCGTATAATACAAAAAAGGAGACCCCCTCGAAAGAGAACCTCCTGATTGGTTAGTGATATGGCATTGGGGACGCTATTTGGGTGGTTTGATAATCCCGTTGATTACATCATTTACATCCTTGTAGTTGACGTATCGATGGGATTCATCTATCACCTTATCCTGATAAGCAGCTTTTATCTTCTCTACTGTCTTTGCACCAGCATCATCGTTATCCAGATAACAATGTATCACGGTATATTCCTGCAGGTATGGCATCAGAACCTTGATGTTACTGACAGAGTTGAGAACGAGATAGTCGCATTCATGTGGCAGACAAATCTCATTGTCTGTTATCCATTTCTTGATACTGGCATATGTCAGCATATCAAAGAAACCTTCAAAGATACAACATTCTTTGTGTAGCTCGTTGTTTGGTCTGATGATTGAAATCGACTTTTTGCCGATGCTTCGTTTGCTGTATTTGTTTCTTGCTTCCATTCCGCCCTCGATATTCTCGAAGGCTATGGCATAGTAACTCTTGTCATAGATACGATAATGTACTTCCTTGCAATACTCCTTGGCTATGTCATAGTCTATTCGTCTCTGCAAAATGTAGTCTCTGAGATAAGGATGACTGAGCCCAACAATACGCTCAATGATGGTGTTGGCTTCTTTTGCCTTCTCTCGCTGGGTAGCCTGGTCTTGCTTCCAGGCCTCCTTTCTCTCATTTTCCTTCCTTTGGGCTTCATAATCCTCTGAATATTGAAGATGATGCTCCTTTATCTTCTGCTCCAGATAGGTCAGAACTTCATGATTGTTCCAGGAAGGATTCATTTTCTGAACCAGATTGATGAGATTGCCACCTTCGCCAGCTCCAAAGTCATTCCATAGATTCTTCTTGGGACTGACATTGAATGAAGGCGATGCCTCAGTCCTAAAAGGAGACAGATACCAATAGTTCTCCTTTAATATATAGACATGATGATAGCCCTGTGATTCAAGGAACTGCACAATGCTGACTGATTTGATTTCTTCTATAGTCATGTTGTTACATATTTTATGGGCACATATTAGTTTAATATATATATACCCGGTTAAACTTAAACTTATAAACTTACTTGGACGGAAACAGAGTAGGGTGATAATGGTAGCCGTCTTTCTCTTTTGTTATCAACTTTCGTTCATTGAAAATCTTTAGCATCTCCTTCACGGCATTATCACCACGTTTGTAACCTTCTTCGGCATAAGCTTCACCCAGAGCCTTTACCAAATCGACGTATCTCTGTGGGGTACTCTTGGAGAAAATCTTTTGAAGTACCATCGTATGAACATCGTCAGGCAGAGAGGTGAGCGGCTTGTCTTTGGGCTTGACAACAGTGACGTGATAACCGACATCAAGGACAGGCAGAGAGTTATCGTCAATGTGGAATGCCCAGCTCGAAAACTCTTTGTCTCGCATGTGCATGGGTCTAACCTCACTGATATTGGCATCCTGCTTGTTCTTGCTGATAATCAACACCGTTTCTGCCTTGTTCTCCAATTCTGTACCAATATGACCACGAGTGTTGTTGTCATTCTTGTTAAGGTGGAGCACGCAATGGATATGCAGATCATACTTGCTCGTCCATGCCATCAGCATAGTCATTACGTCTGTTGACTCCTTGGCATTGTTGATGTCGTACATGAGATCTCGCAAACCATCGATAATGACAAGTCCCACACCATCAAATGTTCTTAGCGCATAATCTATGAGGGCTATGCGTAGAGTAGGAGTGAACTCCCTCAGTCCATAGAATTTGATGCGCTTGTCTTCCTTGTTAAGGCTGAGTCCTGCCAGTCGGTAGATTCGCTCAACAACATTGTGGCAATGATAGCGACTCTGCTCCGTATCGAAATAGAGGATCTGTCTTTTTCCTTCAGGAAAACTTGCCCGGTAGTTGAGTACAGTGGAATTGGTTAAAGCTGCTGCTACCATCGCCGTGATATTGAACGTCTTTTTGCTCTTTGCCTTACCTGTTGATGCGCTGAAATTTCCGAAAGTGGCAATGGTACAGTCGCCGACCCATAACACCTGGGGTGGTACGGGCGGTTTTTCTGAAGCTTTTATCTCTCCTTGTCTGAGATACCTTTCCAGTTCACTGTCGTTGAAAGCACTCTTGCACAGCATGCCTACTTCCAAGGAACTTGCTGCAGACTTTTCTTTCTCACTTTTACTGTTTCTTCCTCTTGCCATTGCTTCTTTCAATTTGATTTCTACACTTTGAGGGGTCAATCACTATCTCAGACTTTTCCAAGAGAGCCGTCAGTTGGACATCAGAATAAACTCTGGTCTTGTTTTTCTTTCTGTCTTTCATAACGCTTCTCTATTTGTTGGCACTGTCCTTTCGTGCCGGGGTAATATGGTTGTTGCGCATCCATTTCAAAAGCTCCTTCTTGTCGAAATAGATGGTTTTGCCCTGTGGCTTATAGTGAGGAATCTCCATGTTCATGGTGAGCTTGTATATCTGAGACTGAGAAACGCCAAGATATTCAGCAACCTCGGTGGTGGTGAGCATCTCTTTGTTTGAGAAATATCTTTCCTCAATCTTTGAAAGACGCTCGTTAAGTGCCTCAGGTTCTACCGAAGTGAGTTCCTTTACTCTCATTTCCAAAAGTTCTACTCTCTTGGCAAGTATGTTCATGTCAATTTTACTATTTCCCATTTTCTTAATACTTTTAATGTTAGACAATAAGGGGGCTACCCCCGAAACGGAATCGATTCGGGGGCAAAATTACCCCAATAAAATCTAATACAACTGACCTTACTCCTGACACTCGGAAGTGTCAGGGGGGATGTAAGGAGATTTTTCTTTTCAGTTGTTTAACTTACTTTACTTCATCGCATTTCTTTCAGTTGTTTTGCAAAATCCAGAAACTCCCCACTTGGGAACTTTGCAGATGAAGCCTTCAGTTCACTAAGTCGGCTGCTGATAGCACCTCGCTTGGATGCCTTTCCCGTACTCTTAGGGGTGAGCAGCTGATTGTCCGCAATAAGTGATACCCAGTTGTGGGGAATCATCTTCTCGATAGACAAAGCATACAGCAATTGAAGTACCTGCCGCATGTTGACTACAACCAGAGATTCATCCAACGCACATTTGAAGAATCCGTCCATCGTTTCTTCATCGATACCATCTACAAAGAAATTCGACTCATTGGCGAATTTCGTAATGAGTCGAATCTGTTCTGGAGTGAATGAAGCAAGAATGCGAGGGCTTTCAACCACAACTTCAATGTGGTTGAATTCATAAACCATAGTCTCAAAGTCTCCTTTCTCAAATGAGGACTTGGTGAAGTACTTGATGACAAGGTCTTTTCTGGTGGTAAGCAACTCATACAAGCTGAATACATGCTTGAAATGGTTGCGGACGATCTGCTCCTCGGAAGAGAAGACCGGCAGGTGATAGCTAACAAAGTCGTTGACATATCTGCCATACAACTTGCCATCGTTAAGGATTTCCAACTTGTACTGCTCGTAAGCAGCACGATAGAGTGTCCAAAGCTCATCTTTGGAAAGCTCAATCTCTTGTTTTGGACAATGATCTGAGCATTGTAAACACAAAAAGAGAGAGCACAGAGGAATTGTTCTTCTGACTCATATTACTTTTTGTTAATGAATAAATTTGAAATACGCCTACTTAATGAAGCAGGCGGAAATGTGTATTTAACTTGACGTTTATTTGCTATGTAAGTCATCATTTCAGTGCAAAGATACACCAAAATTGTGCAGTCTATCTGCATTCAGTATAAAAAATAACATCAGTATGATTATTTAGACTATTATCAAAAGAAAAGCCTACATTAGGGAATATCCAATGTAGGCTTCTGAATTTTAGGCACTTATCTGTCCTATAAAGTTCTTTGTCTTGGCCTTTTGCTGAGTATCTGATTAATCTCCATAGTGCTGATTGGAGCCTCTATCTTGCAGCCAGATTCTAACCATTTGATAAGGTCATCCCTAAAGAAGGTGTATTTCTTACCCTTCTGATTGACAGGGATTTCTCCGTTCTGTATGTAAGTGTACATAGTGGATTTCTTGATTTTAAGAAATTCACAAGCTTCCTTCACATCCATTGGAATATGATCTGACACGGAAGGTCTTTTAGTCCTGCGTACTTCTTCTCGAATCAGTTCCATAGACTGGTCAAGAAGATCGAATCTTTTCAGTATCTCTGACAATACTTCTGGTATGTCATTGAATGTTATTTGTCTTTCTTCGTTCTGCATATTACAAACTTTCTTTATTTCTGATGATGAAATTGATAATCATTGTAATCGGGTACATCTATCTCAATTACGCATTTGCCCTTCTGTCTCAATGTACGTCTCATGCTTTCCACTTCAACATCCTGGAGTTCGGTAGGAAAACATAGCTTTATGAAGGTTGCTCGTTTCTGACCGCTCCAGCCAAGGCGTTCTCCAATATTCCAGGAGTAATGCCTGATGTCGAGAGTATTCAAGGTTCCATTTGTTTTCACAGGAACAATACATGATTCAGGGATGTCGTACAGTTTGATGTTCTGACACAGTATCTCCAAGTACTCATCTGTCATATATGGAGAAAGAATTGAGTAAGTGTAGTCTTTGACCGCATCATATTTAGAACTTTCAAGACTATACTGCCTGTTGCGATAGCGTTCACGCATTTCTTCCGCTTTCTCTACATCCGATATGGATGATTCGCTTGAAGAAACAGTATTGTTTATCACGATGTCTCTCACCGCTTGCGGCTTACGTAAGCAAATGAAGGCGCAGACGATGATGGCAAATGATATATAGTAGAATATCATCGGCAAAGAGAAACCGAAATCAGAGTCCGGAACCGTCACCATCAGGTTAGCAATCGCTCCATGTATTCTTGGAGCGACTACTACCATAATGATGGTGAGCATATTTGAAATGAGGAGAATCAAGAAGTTCTCTTTTAACTTTTTAATCATTGCAATTGTTACTTTTTGGAGTTTTTGTGACTGCAAAGATATAGAGAATCTTGCTATTTCCTGCTATTTCGTATCAACAAAATGCGTCTCTTAAACACTATTTATCATTCTGTGTTTCAATGCTTTAAAAGATATTTTATTTTCTCTTATTTGCCGTATTATAATCTTATTTTCTCTTATTTGCTTTTGGGCACATCTTGCTTTCTGTTGGCTTCACATCGTCTTTCACGTTCGTTAACGTAATTCTGCCTGCTGCCTCACGTGTTTTTGGATTTGCGTGAGAAGCGTAAATCTGCGTTGTGCTGACATTCTTATGGTTGAGCAGATGCTGAACGGTATAGATGTCTGTACCAAGTTCGAGCTGCAACGAGGCATACGTATGACGGAAGCAATGGAAGGTGATATGTTTTTCGATACCGCACTCTTTTAGCCAGTTCTGCATCACACCATACGTCATAGTACGTTTGAAACCTTGGAAGATATATGTTCTGTTGGTTTTGGGATGGATTAGAGCATATGCATCATCACCAATTGGAACCTGGGTTTGGCATTTTGTCTTCACGCAAATGAAATCCAGATAATACCCACCATCAGCATAGCTACGGATGTTTTCCCATTTCAATCTCAGGATGTCGCTGATACGGAGACCAGTCAGACAAGAGAACAAAGCTGCCTTTCGAACCACCGGAATAGAACATTCTGTGTTGTACATTCTTCTAACTTCCTCCAGGGTGAGACTTTGCTTCACTGGTGTGGTACATGAAATGTTTTCCAAAAGGCTGGCAAGATCATCTGTCAACCTACGCTCACGGTATGCCTTAGTCAAGACCTGCTTGAACACATTCCAATAGGCTGATGCCGTATTTCTGGAAATAGACTTCTTGATAACATGTCCACCTCTTGATGAAACTTTGGTATCAAGGAGATATTCCATATACTTGTTACAGTAAAGTACATCAAGCATCTCAAATGTACATTTGCCTTTACTGAATTTCTCGAAATGCTTATAGGCTGCATCACACTTCACGTAGTTGCGATTGACCATATTTCTGAAATATTCGAGAAAGTCCTCCTTCAATCTGTCACGGTTGAAGAAATCGTATTTCTCATCGAGAACATCAATGTACACCTTACAACGAATAGCTTCTGCCTTGGCGAGAATCTTGTCATTGTAGAGCTTCTCCTGCTTGTTGGCAGGATCGGCATAAATGTACATGCCAAGTGAGCGACGGCGTATCAACTCCATCGTCTCCGGGTCTCTATATCCTGGCCAGAAGTCCAGGAAAAGTGACTTTGTTCCGTTGCGTCTGTCACGCATACGGAGCTTAACGGTTTTACATACTTGCATAATATATCTGATTTTTGTATTAATAAAATTCGTTTGCAAAATTCTTAAATGATACTACATTGACAGCAGTAAAGAGAAAGTAAATCATACTATTCAGTATAATCTGTTTTCAAATCATCATTTTTGAAACGTTTTTCCATGAGTCTGTCGAATTCTTCTTTTCTAAAGAACATGAATTGCCCCTTCTTTACTTTAGTGACTTTGTAATGCTTGACGTAATAATGAATAATATCCTTTGTCGTTCCATACTTCTTCATTGCTTCTTCTACGGAATAGTAGCGTTCTCTTCCTTCGAAATATCCAGTCTTCAGCGCCTGGATGTGCTGCTTTGAATAGTAGGTTACTCCATATTCAACTTTTGAAGGTATCTTATGCCTGTGGATGAATGAACGTACTGCGTCATGCGTCATCTTGTAGGTATCTCTCATCTCTTCAGGAGTGATCCAGTCATTTATATCCGCATACTTATGCTTTTGATTATACAGGATGTCAATGGCCTTCTTCTCATAGAAGTTGAAATTTTTAAGAGCAATTTTAGGAGTTTTGTTCTCTCTTGTCATCACACCGACATGCTTGATGGTAATCTTGAACATTTCTGCCACTTCCTCAGTAGAGTAATATCCTTCTGGAGTAGGAGGACATGCTCTCTCCTGTGCCTTTGCTTGGAAGATGACACGTTCTGTTCCATCCTGGTTCTCCACTTTCTTGGTGTTGCCCATTCGCTGTTGAGTAATCTTGTCGAAGTCGGTTCTATAGATCATCGTGAACTTACCTCGCTTCTCTGTCCTTACATCATAATTTTTAAGAGTGTAGCTAATCTGATCCTTTGTTAAGCCATACTTTTCTGAAATCTCTTCGTAAGTGTACCAGTCCGGATCTACCTCATTACCTTTTTGCTTGATACTATCGATATGTATCTTTGAGTAATAGGCTTTACCATTTCTGTTTACCCTTGGTACCTTGTGATAGGTTACAAAACTCATAGCGTTAGTTCGAGTCATACCATACATCTCCATCACCTGATCCATTGTATAGTAGTTGTCGAGATCGATTTCTTCAAGAAGGTCTGCAAACTTTGCATCAACTGCCTTTTTACTGAAGAAGGTGTTACGTCCTACATAGACTTTTGGAATACCCAAACGGTCACAGCGTCCCCATACGGCCTTGCGACCGATATTATATTTCTCCATGATTTCACGCAAAGTATAATACTCCTGGTCATCTTTGCGTTTATAGCTTTTCTTCTTGTATGCACCAGCTTCCTCAAAGTACTTATCAAGATCTTCACGACGAACATATGTCTTACGTCGTAGTCTGACAGCTTTGAGTGTTCCAGAGTAAAAGCATCGATACACAGTAGTAACACTAACACCAAGAAGAAATGCGACATCTGAAGGTGTCAAGAAAGGTCGAGAAGCGATTTCCAGACTTTGCAAATTCTGAGCATCGTCCTTCTTACTTTCTCTTGCTTTTTTCTTTTTCTCAGCTTCTTTCTTCCGATGTACAACACGAGCACACCTCTTGGAGCAATACTTATTTGTGATTTTGGTAGCAATGAACTCTTCACCACATACCTCACATTTTCTTAAAATTCTCATTTTTGCTTGCTATTTAGTACCCTATGAGACCCCCTAATTCTTTTGCAGCAATTTTCACGTTTTTGCAGCAATTTTCATGATGGTGTCCAACATGAGAAATGTCGGTCACTGGAAAGGTTTGCTGATTTTGCAATTAGTGTCCAAAAATAGAATTTTGGCTTTCCATTTGATCACAGAATTGAGGGCCACGAATGAAATTTGAGCCAAAAATACACCAAAATATATTGGTTTCTACAAATTACAAATGGAATGTGTTAAGACGAAAAAAGCCACCTAAATAGGTGGCTTGCAAGCAGTTATAAAAATGTTCGTTTTAGAGCTGTCCAGGGGGTTACTTCCCCACGCACCATACGTAACCAACTGAATATCAGTTGGTTAACGTAGTACTGAGCCATATGAAAGCCGGGGTAAAATATAAGGTTTTTTATCTCCTTAATTATCTGATATTCAGTGCTTTTTAGTCCTACTTTCCTACTTTTTTCAAGTATCTTTTTAAGCCCTTTTCTACGCCTTCACTTTCCGATGCAAAAGTGCTTGAAGATATTGTTTAGCGTTTCCTGGCTACTAATCTGTCCTCCAGTGATTTCGCCTAATTCTTCCAATACCATTTTCAGGTCTTCGGCGATGATGTCGCCGCTCATGCCCATTTCCATCGACTCCAATACTCGGGAGAGGGAATCATGGGCACGGAGTAGGGCCTCGTAGTGGCGGGCACTCGTTATGATGACGTCGTTCTCGGTAATCTCAGGAATATCAGCGGCTTTTACTAATGCCTGCTCCAGGGATGAAACATTCTCGCCTGTGCGGGCACTGATGAAGAGTGGGGCTTCTGATTCACTGGAATCTGAGCCACAGGAATGGGTGAACTTATCGAATGCAAGTTTATCATTCTCAAGTTTATCCATCTTATTAAATACTACCAGCAGCTTCTTGCCCTGGTTCTTCTGCTTCATCTCCTCGATTTCTGAGGCTGATGGTTGCTCATCCAATAGCCAGATTACTATCTTCGCCTCTTCCATCTTCTGGAAAGTGCGCTCTATTCCGATGTTTTCTACCACATCATCCGTCTTGCGGATTCCGGCTGTGTCAATAAAGCGGAAGGTGATTCCGTCGATGAGGGTGGTGTCTTCGATTACATCTCGGGTGGTTCCGTGAATGTCGCTCACGATTGCCTTCTCCTCGTGGAGCAGACGGTTGAGCAGGGTGCTCTTGCCCACATTCGTCTTGCCTACGATGGCTACGGCTACTCCCTGCTTCAGGGCATTGCCGGTTTCGAAGGAGTGGGCGAGGGTGGTAATCTTGTGATTGATTTCTTCGGCTAGTGCCTGGAGTTCGCTGCGGTCGGCAAACTCCAGTTCTTCGTGGTCGCTGAAGTCGAGCTCCAACTCCAGGAGCGAAGTCATCTTTAATAATTTTTCGCGAAGGAGGGAGAGTTCGTTGCTGAAATGACCCTTCAGTTGGCTGAGCGCCATCTTGTGGGTTGCCTTGTTGGTAGAGGCGATGAGATCAGCTACGGCTTCTGCCTGAGAGAGGTCCATCTTGCCGTTGAGATAGGCACGACGGGTGTATTCGCCCGGTTCTGCCTGGCGACATCCTACCTCCGTAAAGCGATGGAGAACCTGCTGAAGAATGTATCGGCTGCCATGACAGGAAATCTCGGTGGAGTTCTCGCCTGTATAACTGTGGGGTGCACGGAACACGCTCACCAGTACATCATCGATGGTGTTGCCATCCTTATCCTTGATTTCGCCATAATGCAGAGTGTAGGGCTTGGCTTCTTCCAGGGATTTGCCGTTGGCAGACTGGAAGATTTTGTCGGTGAGGGTAATGGCGTCGGAGCCACTGAGTCGGATAATTCCGATAGCACCGCTGGCTGGGGTTGCCAGGGCGCAGATACATTCTTCTTGATTCATTTTTTTATTGTTTAAATTCTATCTAATACAACCTTGATGAGATTGTCGATGGTGCTCTTGTAGCCGGTGTTGGCGCTGAGGGCACGGCGGTTGGCGATGACCATGCAGCAGGTTAATGCCTTATGACCGAGGAGAAGGGAAAGACCGGCGAGGGCTGAACTCTCCATCTCGAAGTTATTGACGCGCAGACCGTTATACTCGAAAGCTTCAATCTTCTGATTAAGTTCCGGGTCGGCAAGTGGGGCACGGAGTTCGCGGCCCTGAGGTCCGTAGAAACCGCCACAGGCTATGGTGATTCCGCGTACCATATCATCGCCGGCTATCTGGTTGAGCAGTTCCGGATTGTTGTCTACACAGTATGGGTTGCCAATCTGGTCGTTCCATTTTACCTGGCGCTTGAATTCTGCCTCTGTTTCGAGGTCGCAGATTTCGTTGCGACGGGCATAGAAGTTGATGAGTCCGTCGAAACCGATGCTCTTCTGCGAGGCTACGAAGGTTCCGGCAGGGCAGTTGAGCTGCAGGCCGCCGCAGGTTCCGATGCGCACGAGGGTGAGCGTGGTGTGCTCGGGTTTCTCGGTGCGGGTTTTGAAATCAATGTTCTTCAGCGCATCGAGCTCGTTGACTACGATATCGATATTATCGCATCCTATTCCGGTGCTCTGCACAGTGATTCGCTTGCCTTTATATGTGCCGGTGATGGCGTGGAATTCCCGACTTGAAACTTCGCATTCCTTCTCATCGAAATGGGAGGCTACGAGGGCTACGCGACCTGGGTCGCCAACGAGGATTACTTTATCAGCCACTTGTTCCGGGCGAAGATGAAGGTGGAAGCAGCTTCCGTCTTCATTGATAATCAATTCTGATTCTGCAAAATATTTGCTCATGGTTCTTTTGATTTTAAGTTATACATTATTTATATTGGGGCTTTGCGCCCCCTCTGTGTTTAAGATAAGCAAAGATACGAATAAAAAATGAAATGCGATATTTTTTTAATGATTTTAAACAGTAAAAAAACACGAAGGGCAAATCCCGAAAATGGAACTTGCCCTTCTCTTTCAAATCTCTCTTCTTTTATATCTAGTAAAGACTGCCAATGAACGGAGCCTTTTGCCGGATATTCAGATATGGGTAAACCCGGATGAGGGGTTATGAATTCATAGAGAGCAGGAACTCGTCGTTGTTGCGAGTATGCTGCATATTCTTGTGGATGGTGCTCATCGCCTCGATAGAATTCATGTCGGACAGATACTTGCGCAGAATCCACATGCGGTCGAGCGTTGTCTTGTCCTGCAGCAGATCGTCGCGACGGGTAGACGAAGAAATGAGGTTGACAGCAGGGAAGATGCGCTTGTTGCTGAGTGAGCGGTCGAGCTGCAACTCCATGTTACCGGTTCCCTTGAACTCCTCGAAGATGACTTCATCCATCTTACTACCTGTATCGATGAGGGCAGTAGCGATGATGGTGAGCGAACCGCCGCCTTCGATGTTACGCGCAGCACCGAAGAAACGCTTAGGCTTCTGGAGGGCGTTTGCATCCACACCACCGGTGAGCACCTTACCAGATGCAGGAGCTGTGGTGTTGTAGGCACGGGCGAGACGGGTGATAGAATCGAGGAAGATGACAACATCGTGTCCGCATTCTACCATTCTCTTAGCCTTCTCGAGCACGATTCCGGCAATCTTGACATGGCGCTCTGCTGGCTCGTCGAAGGTAGAGGCGATAACCTCTGCATTCACGGTGCGGGCCATGTCGGTAACCTCCTCAGGCCGCTCGTCGATGAGCAGCATCATGAGGTAAGCCTCAGGATGGTTGGCTGCGATGGCGTTGGCAATATCCTTCATGAGGATGGTCTTACCGGTCTTAGGCTGAGCCACGATGAGCGCACGCTGACCCTTACCGATTGGCGAGAAGAGGTCTACGATGCGGGTGCTGAGATTGGTGGTGCGGCGGTCGCCACAGAGATTGAACTTCTCATCAGGGAAGAGTGGGGTGAGGTGCTCGAAAGGAACACGGTCACGAACCTCTGACGGGTCACGGCCATTGATCTTGATGATGCTGGTGAGCGGGAAGTATTTCTCGCCCTCGTGAGGCGGACGCACCTTGCACTCGATGACATCGCCAGTCTTCAGACCGAACTTCTTGACGAAGTTGGATGCTACATAAACATCGTCCGGTGAAGAAAGGTAATTGTAATCGCTGCTGCGCAGGAATCCGTAGCCCTCTGAAATCACTTCGAGCACACCGTTGGATTTCACGAGATTGCTGAAATCGTAGGCTGGTGCTTCCTGCTTGTTCTTGGCTGCAGGGGCAGCAGGTGTGTGCTGGTGAGAAGTCTGCGGAGTGGTAGGACGGTCGAAGATATCGACAGTAGGAATGGCAGCCTGGTCTTCGATAGGAATGTCGACTACCAGGATGAAATCGGTTCCATCGCCCGGATCACCCTTCCAGGTTCCGTCTGCATCGAGTTCTACCTTCATACCTTCAGTATAGTGGATAGGAGCTGACTCCTGTTTCTTATCGGTTGCAGTTTTTTCAGTAGCTTTTTCCTTTGCCTCCTCAGCTGGAGCCGGAGCTGCTGCCGGAGCCGGAGCTGCTGCGTTCTGTGCATTCATCTTAGCCTGGAGCATCGCCTGCAAATCGCCGCTGATGTTAGCGCTCTCAGCGTTTCCGGCAGAGAACTGCTCTTCAGGAACGGCAACTTGCTCAGGAGCAGTCTGCTGGTTATCGGCTGTTGCCTCTTCCGGCTGTTCTGCCTCAGTAGCAGCCTGCTGGTTAGCCGTCTCCTGTGCATCTTTCGCCATCTGCGCTTCTAGCTCGGCTTTTACCGCCTGATGCTTTCTGATGGCAGCTGCTCTGGCTTCTGCAATGGCTTCGAGTTCTGCCTTACTTCTTCTGCCGCGGTGTTTCGGGAAGTTGGCAAGTACCTGAGCCTCGATGTCTTCGCCTGATTGGTTTAGAGTCTGCTTCTGGGCAGCTGATTGTAAACTCTGCTCTGCCGGGCTGAACTGGATTTCTTCCTCAACCGCTGGGGCTGGGGCAGTTTCGCTCATAGCCTGAGGAGCAGTCTCGCCGCCGTTAGGACCCAATACCTGGTTCTTCTGCACGTCGAAATTCTCTCCTTCATTACCGTGTACGGAATAAACACGGTCTTCTTTCTTGGTTGCAATGCGGGTGCGCTTGCGCTTAGGGGCTGCTTCAGGAGCTGGCTGTTCTGCCTGGGCGTCGAGAATGGCATAGACGATAGTTTCCTTGTTATCGCTCTTCTTTACCTTGACTCCCAGTTCCTTGGCAATGTCCTTCAACTGAACGACACTCTTTGCTTGTAATTCTTCTTTGCTATACATATATTATATATTGTATATTAATGATTTTTTTCTGAAATGTCGCGTTTCTGAATGGAAACACGGTATTGATTGATAAATTCGTGTGCAAAGATAATTAAAAAATTTGTTTCTGCCAAATATTTTGCCTATCTTTGCACAAAAAAAATAAAAATGGCTAGTCAAATACCCTATTTAGACGTTCAAAACCTCACCAAACGCTTTGGTGCACAGGTTCTTTTTGATAATATTTCCTTCTCTATTGCTGAAGGACAGAAAGTGGGACTCGTGGCGAGAAACGGCACGGGAAAGTCTACGCTCATGTCGGTGCTGATGGATAAAGAGGGACACGAGAGCGGAGACATCATCTACCGACGCGACTTGAAGGTGGGCTATCTGGAGCAGTCGCCGCAGTTTGATCCGGAGGAAAGTGTGCTGCAGGCGTGCTTCAATCATGAGGATGATCCGGAGAAGGTGCTGAAGGCGAAACAGATTCTCACCCAGCTGCACATTACCAACCTGGAACAGCCGATGGGACAGCTCAGCGGCGGACAGCAGAAGCGAGTGGCGCTGGCGAATGTGCTGATTACGGAACCCGACTTCCTGATGCTGGACGAGCCGACCAACCACCTGGACCTGGAGATGATAGAGTGGCTGGAAGGTTATCTGAACCGCGGCAACAAGACCATCTTCATGGTTACGCACGACCGATTCTTCCTGGACAAGGTGTGCAATACGATTCTGGAACTCGACGACCGCACCATCTACACCTACCGCGGCAATTATGCCTATTATCTGGAGAAGAGGCAGGAGAGAATGGACAATCTGAGAGCCGAAATTCAGCACTCGAAGAATCTCTACCGCAGGGAACTCGACTGGATGCGCCGTCAGCCTCAGGCTCGCGGACACAAGGCAAAATACCGCGAGGATGCTTTCTACGAGCTGGAGAAGGTGGCGAAGCAGCGCATCGAAGACAGGCAGGTAAGGCTGAAGGCTTCTACCGTTTATATAGGTTCGAAGATTTTTGAATGCCAGTATGTGAGCAAGGCTTTCGACGACAGGGGACAGAAGAAGGTGATTCTCGATAACTTCTACTACAACTTTGCCCGCTTCGAGAAGATGGGTATTGTGGGTAATAACGGAACGGGAAAATCGACCTTCATCAAGATGTTGCTGGGCGAAGTTCAGCCCGACAGCGGCAAGTTTGACATCGGCGAGACGGTTCGCTTCGGCTATTTCTCGCAGGAGGGACTGAAATTCCGTGAAGACCAGAAGGTGATTGACGTGATTACGGAGATTGCCGATTATATAGATCTGGGCGGCGGCAAGCACATGACGGCTTCGCAGTTTCTGCAGTTCTTCCTCTTTACGCCCGAGGAGCAGCACAACTACGTTTACAAGCTGAGCGGCGGCGAGAAGCGCAAGCTTTACCTCTGTACGGTGCTGATGAGGAATCCGAACTTCCTGGTGCTGGACGAGCCGACCAACGACCTCGACATCCAGACGCTGCAGGTACTGGAAGAATATCTTCAGGATTTTGCGGGTTGCGTCATCGTGGTGAGCCACGACCGCTATTTCATGGACAAGGTAGTAGACCATCTGCTGGTTTTCAAGGGCGAAGGCGAAATACAGGATTTCCCAGGCAACTATACGCAGTACAGGGAATGGAGCCGGATGCAGGCGAAGGACGAGGCGGAACAGGCGAAACCGGCAAAGAGCGGAAATGCAACGGCAGAAAACGACGGAGCTGGCACGGCCAAGCGCGACGCCAATTTTGAGAACAAGCGCAAGATGAGCTACAAGGAGAAGCGCGAATATGAGCAGCTGACCCAGGAAATAGATGCGCTGACCGAGGAACAGAAGAAGCTGGAAGAGGAACTCTGCAGCGGAAATCTATCGGTTGAGGAACTGACAGAGAAAAGCAAGCGCCTGCCTGAAATCAAGGATGAACTTGATGAGAAGGAAATGAGATGGCTGGAACTGGCTGAAATGCTCTAGACTTTGAGCTTTGAGCGTTGAACATTGAACTTTATGATCAGTTGATGTGCGGCCGTTAATAATAAATATTTATAAAAGAAAAATAGAAAGAATGGAAATTAAGAAATCAGAATTTACAATATCGGCTCCACGAGTGAGCATGTGTCCGAAAGATACGAAGGCTGAATATGCTTTCATTGGCAGAAGTAATGTGGGAAAATCGAGTCTCATCAATATGCTCTGCAACCACAAGGGTTTGGCTAAGACTTCAGCCACACCGGGTAAGACGCTGCTTATCAACCACTTCATTATCAACAACGAATGGTATCTGGTTGACCTTCCTGGCTATGGTTTCGCCAAGCGTTCGAAGACCGTACAGAAGCAGCTGGAACAAATGATAAGCAGTTATATTCTGCAGCGCCAGCAGTTGGCTAATGTCTTTGTGCTCATTGACGTGCGCCACGACCAGCAGAAGATAGACCGCGAGTTTGTAGACTGGCTGGGCGAGAGCGGCGTTCCTTTCTGCATCGTCTTTACCAAGGCCGACAAGTTGGGTCCGGTCAAGGCTCGCATGAATGCGGAGAAATGGATGCATGCGCTGGAAGACCGCTGGGAAGCACTTCCACCTTATTTCATTACCAGTAGTGAAAAGAAGATGGGACGCGACGAGGTGCTCGACTATATTGACGAAATCAACAAATCGCTCGCCGGAGAATAATCTTTCGGGAGAGAATAAACCAACAGAGAATGAAACAGATTAATTGGGGATTTATCGGCTGCGGAGAAGTAACCGAAAAGAAAAGCGGACCGGCTTTCAACGAAGTGGAGGGTTCGCAGGTGGTGGCTGTGATGAGCCGAAGCGAGAACAAGGCACGCAGCTATGCTGAGCGCCATCATGTGCGCAAATGGTACACGGATGCATCGGAATTGATAGAAGACCCCGATGTGAATGCTGTTTACATCGCCACGCCACCTTCTTCTCACGCCATCTTTGCCATCATGGCGATGCGTGCGGGCAAACCCTGCTATATAGAGAAACCGCTGGCAGCGAGCTACAACGACTGCATCCGCATCAACCGCATCAGCGAGCAGACGGGTGTTCCCTGCTTCGTAGCTTACTATCGCCGTTATCTTCCTTACTTCCAGAAGGTGAAGGAGATTATCGAGAGCGGAACCATCGGTAACGTGGTGAATGTTCAGGTGCGCTTCTCGGTTCCTCCGCGCGATCTCGACTTTCAGAGCGGCAAGGAAATGCCTTGGCGACTGCAGCCGGATATTGCTGGCGGCGGCTATTTCTACGACCTGGCTCCTCATCAGATAGATTTGCTCCAGAATCTGTTTGGTGTGATTACCCGTGCGCACGGCTATCCTGCCAACAGAGCGCATCTTTATCAGGCTGAAGATACGCTCTCGGCGTGCTTCTTCTTTGAGAGTGGAATTCCGGGCAGCGGAAGCTGGTGCTTCGTGGGACATGAGAGTGCGAAGGAAGACTGCATCGAGGTGATTGGCGAGAAAGGTTCGCTCTCATTCTCGGTGTTCACTTACCAGCCGATAGAAGTGATTACGAGCGAAGGAAAGAACTTGATTACGGTTCCGAATCCGCCTTATGTGCAGCTGCCGCTCATCAAGAGTGTGATTCAGCATCTGCAGGGAATAGGAAAATGCGACTGCACCAGCGTTTCGGCTACGGCTGTCAACTGGGTGCTGGACCGAGTATTGTGGAAGAACTGATTTTTTACAAAATCATCATCAGGATTAGAGCGTAAGTTATGAAGAGATGTTTCTGTATAGTAGGATTTATCTGTTCCCTTGCCTGCACTTCGGCAAGGGCAGGGGAGTCCGTGGATTCTACCATGCTGGGAACGCTCTTCAACAAGACGATGTTCATGTCCAATTCCCAGGACAGCCTCGTGAAAGAGCGCCATCGCAAAACCTTCTTCCATCAGGTGGGAGATGTGTTCACTCGGTTCTTCAGAGAATTCAACAGTACGGATTCGGCTTATATAGAAGACCAGCATTACAATTATACGGTGATGCTGCAGAACACCAATACCTACGAGGAATATACGCTCAGAAACAGCGAAGGACAGAGCATTTCCTTCTCGCCTGATCCTTCTTACCGCCTGGGGCCTTATCTGGGCTGGCGATGGGTGTTTCTGGGTTATACGTTCGACCTGAAGCACATTAATTTCAGGAATAACCACACTAATAAAAAGGAGTTTGACCTGAGCCTCTACAGCAGTCTGCTGGGAATAGACCTGTTCTGGCGACAGACGGGAAATGACTATCATGTTCAGCGGATGAATCTGGGTGAGCACATCGATTGTGCCCCTATCCGCAAGGCTCCTTTCGACGGTTTCAAATCGAGCATCAAGGGATTCAATCTTTATTACATCTTCAACCATCGCCGCTTCTCTTATCCTGCCGCCTATTCGCAGAGTACGGTGCAGCGGAGAAGTGCCGGTTCCATGCTTCTGGGAATCGGTTACACGGAGCATGAACTGGAGGTGAACTGGGATAAACTGACCAATCTTGTAGATGAAAAGCTGAATAAAAATCTGACAAACGGGGGAACTCCAGAAGCCAAGATAGACAGTTCGCTGATGTTCAGCAAGGTGAAATACAGCGATGTGAACGTAACCTGCGGCTATGCTTACAACTGGGTTTTCGCCAAGAACTGGCTCTTCAACGCTTCGCTCTCGGTAGGTGTGGCTTACAACCGCTCGAAATCGGATAATGAAAGGGAACATCTGGACATTACCAACTTCAGTTTCAAGAATGTGAACCTGGATGGAATAGGCCGCTTCGGTATTGTGTGGAACAACACGCATTGGTACGCGGGCGCCAGCACCATCATCCATTCCTACAACTATAAGAAAAAACAGTTTTCTACCAACAATTCGTTTGGCTCACTCAATATTTATGTGGGTGTGAACTTCGGCAGGAAACGTCATCATTAACATATAAAAAGAGAAGAGATGAAAATATTTACGAAAATGGCAGCTGTCGTGCTGGCTTGCGTGCTGGCTGTTCCGGGAGAAGCCAGGGTGAATGTGGTTTATCAGCGGCAGGACAGTCTGCGGATTGTAGGACTGCTGCAGCAGGCAAGGGCTATGAAGAAGAAACCAGCCAGTTGGATGCTCTGGTTCGGCAAGCAGATGGCGGGCGTTCCTTATGTGGGCGGCACGCTGGACCGGACGAAGGAAGAGGTGCTCATCGTGAACACCCGTGAGCTAGACTGCACCACATACGTAGAGATGGTTACGGCGCTCACCCTGTGCGCCAAGAAGAACGAGACTTCTTTCTCGGCTTTCTGTGAACATCTCCGAAATGTGCGTTATGTGGGCGGAGAGATTTCCTATGTGAAGCGCCTGCATTATTTCACGATCTGGATGGATGCAAACGAGCGCGAGGGAATCGTGAAGAATATTGCGCCCAATCCTCCTTTCTCGGCTGTTCAGACCGTGAACATCAACTGGATGAGTACGCATGTTTCGAGCTATAAGATGCTTAAGGCTCATCCGGAATGGATATCGGGAATCAGAAAACTGGAACAGAGTGTGAACGGCAAGCGTTACCGTTATGTTCCGAAGGGCAAGATTGCCAACACGGCAGTTTTCCGCAACGCTATTCACGATGGTGACATTATCGCCATCATTACCAACAAGAAGGGTCTCGACACGACCCACATCGGTATTGCTTCCTGGCACAAAGACGGATTGCATCTGCTCAACGCAAGCAGCATTCACAAGAAAGTGATTGATGAACCGATGACACTTTATACTTACATGCACAAACATCCGGTGCAGATAGGAATCAGGGTTTGCAGAGTTCAGTAAAAAAATATTAGAAAAGAAAAGATAAATGGAAGAGAAAAAGAATTTTGAAGCTATCTTCAAGGAAGATCTTTATCAATATCTGCTGGGTATTGATAAGGTAGATGCTCATTTGCCGGAAGCTCCGGATTTGGAAGAGCTGTGGCAGAAAGTAGGCGAGAGTTATCTGCCTGATGCGATTCGCGAGTTTGCCAAATATCCTACGGTTTCATTGGGTTGGATCATGTATGTAGGAATGGCGCTTGCCAAGTATTGGGATGAGGATTGGGAACTCTACAGCAAGGTAGAGAATCATTATGAATATCTTCGTGATAGAATAGATTTCGACCACATGGATGATTACATCTGCGAAAAGGTTCTGCTGCTGAATGAGGAAGCGCATAAGGCTGTTACGAATGTAGTGGCAGAATGTGCTTCGCGCTCTTACAGCAAGCTGATTCATCTGAATCTGCAGCCTGGAAGCGAGGAAGCCTTCCGTGGTTTCGTTGCCGCCCTTCACCAGATGTTCCTCATGGGAATAGCCGTAGAGCTAAAAATGCTGGGTTACCACATGACTAAAATGTAAAAGAAAGTCCGTAGGCGTTCTGTTAAAATGCCTACGGACTTTCTTACTTATTACTAAAATAATTACTTCATTTTCTTGAGATATTCTCCAGCTCGGGAATCGCCGAGTTCCTGGGCTTTCTTCAGGTTCTTGATGGCCTCTTCCTTATTTCCTTTCTCCTTCTGTAGCAGACCTAAGAGAAGGTAGCCGTCAGCATATTCAGGAGCTAACTCTATGCAATGGGTGGCTGCGCTGATTCCTTCATCATAACGCTTTACACGCAAGTCAAGACTTGCCCATTCTGCAAAATATGTAGGCTCTTTAGGAGCCAGGTAACAGGTGCGGGCAATATCAAGCAGGGCTGGCTGCCACATGCGTAACTTGGTTTCGCATTGGTAACGGGTGTAGAAGAAGGCTGGCGAAACAGGACGGGCAATGGAATCGTACATATTATAATCCTGAATAGCGCGGCGGAATTCACCCTGCTCCTTCAGAAATTCTCCACGTGCCAGATAATAATTCGCAACCATTCCGATCTTGTTTCCAACGCTTACCGCACTATCGAGCAAAACCTCAATCTCCTTGGCTGGAGCCTTGAGATTCTTCTTAGCCTGGGCAGCCTCAAAATAGAGTTCGCCGCTGAGAAGTGAAGTATTGGTCAAATCCATGAAAGTATCGTAAGCTTTCTGATACTCACCCTTTACAAAATTAATCTGCGCTTCCTGATGGCGGTAAATAGGCTGAGCCTTGATTTCGTATGCCTTTTGAGCCTCAGCTATGGCCTTATCAAGCGTCCAGTCCTTATAAACAGAATCGCCCTTGTAAATAATCTTCTGATAAATCAGGTCGGCATAGTTGGAATGAGCCTCATCCTTGGCAGCCGATTTCTTAATGCCTTCTTCCATCAGTTTGGCAGCTGCATCATATTCGGCCTTATCCGTCAGATAAGCGGCTTTCTCCTTGTAACCGAAGGCTGAAGTAGGGAATTTGCTGATAAACTCATCGCTATATTTCGCATACTCATCAGCTGTAGTCTGGCCTTTCTTCAGAGTCATCATCGTCATCGCTTCGTTCTCTGTATCAGGAAGAGCTGTACGGATGGTGGTTTCGCGAAGTGCTGCATCAAGACTCGAAAGACCGGTTACCTTCAGCTGCTTGGCGTAGTTGGCGTCGATGGCCGTAACCTGACCATTGCTGTGCATCAGACCGATGACCTGACCGTTCTTGTTGGCAAACGGACAACCTACTGCATTTTCGGGAGCACTATTCGAGAAGATGTAATAGTTGTACGTAGTCTTGAACTTCTCCACGCTGCTGATGTCCTCCTGCTGGTAAGCCGGCTTCTTGATAGAATATGGAACCAGCCAGACCTTGTCGCCAGCAGCCGATTCCTTGGTTGCAATAGGGGCAGCAACTGTAGAGGCGTTGATGCGGAATTTAGCCACATCGTAGAGTTCGTCGGCTCCCATGATGGCCTCAACAGGAATCGATTTGCCGGAAGCGTCAACAACGCTAGCCTTTACAGCTCCGACAAATGGCTTGAAGGTGCTGATAGCCGTTCCCTTGTTGTCGATAAAAACACCTTGGGTAGAGGCGATAATGTCGCCTTTCTGATTGAAAGTAGTCAAGGTGAAAACGCTCTTAGCCAGTTTCTGGACCGAACCCGGCTGGGCATAGAGGGACGATGCTCCGAGCATCAGTCCCATCATGATCATATTTATTTTTTTCATAATCTTATTTGTGTTGCTTGTGTTTATTGAGCAACTCCTTAGCATTTGCCAGGGCAGCAGGCGTAATGTCGCTTCCGCTGAGCATCTGGGCGATTTCTTCTATGCGCTGCTGCTCGTTGAGTTCCTTCATGTGAGAAAGAGTTCCCTCTTCGGTTTCTTCTTTCAGAACCTTGTAATGATGGGTTCCCATGGAAGCAATCTGAGGCAGGTGGGTGATGGAAATAACCTGACGGTTCAGGTTGCCCATCTCTGTCATGATTTCCGCCATCTTTTCCGCAATCTTACCGCTTACTCCCGTGTCGATTTCATCAAAGATGATGGTTGGCAGTTTTACGGCGCCGCTGATCATGGCCTTCAGAGAAAGCATGACGCGGGCGATTTCTCCACCAGAAGCAACCTGACTCACCGGCTGGAGAAGCGTGCTCTTATTGGCGCTGAACAGGAAATTTACCTTGTCAACACCATCAGAACTGAGCGGCTTGGCGGAGAATGAAATTTCGAAGCGGACGTTTGGAATTCCCAGAGGAATGAGACGTTTCTTCATTTCTTCTTCTATCTTTCTAGCCGATTTTGTTCGGATGGCAGTCAGTTCGGCAGCCTGCTTTTCTGCCTTGGCAAGCAGAAGGGCAACTTGCTTTTCCAGCTCTTCTATGTCTTCATCTCCATTATCGATGTGCTGCAACTGTTCGTTGATTCGCTCGCGCGTGGCGATGAGTTCTTCTACATTTTCCACATGGAATTTCTGCTGGAGCGAGTAGAGCTGGTCAAGCCGGGAATTGATGGTTTCAAGCCGGTTCGGGTCAAACTCTATATTGTCAACGCTTCCGCTTATTTCCTGGGCAATATCCTTGAGTTCTATATAGCTGCTCTGCATTCGTTCAGCCACCTCCTTCACATCCGGATAAACCTCCTTGATGTTGTCAATCTGCTGGGCTGCATTCTTCAGTTTGTCAAGAATGCTGCCGTCTTCGCCCGAGAGTGCATTATCTGCTTCATAGAGCGCAGTCTTGATGTCTTCAGAATGGCTCAGGGTTTCTGCTTCCTGTTCCAGTTGCTCAAGTTCGCCTTCCTGCAGGTTTGCGTCATCCAGTTCCTTAAACTGGAAGCGCATGAATTCCTCGTTCTCCCTGTTCTTTGCGATTTCCGCTTTCAGGTCTTCCAGCTGTTGCTTAGCCTTTTTATAGTTCTTGTATTCGGCAAGATAAGCCTTCTTCTGCTTTTCATCGTGGGCAATAATGTCGACCACGCTGAGCTGGAAGTCTTCCTTCTGCAGCAGGAGGTTCTGGTGCTGCGAATGAATATCGACGAGCTGTTCGCCCAGTTCTCTCATCTTGCTCAGGGGGACGGGCGTGTCGTTGATGAAGGCACGGCTCTTTCCGGCAGCAGTCAGTTCGCGGCGGATGATAGTGTCTTCTGCATCATAATCAATATCGTTAGCATCGAAGAAATCCTGCATTCCGTATTTTGACAGGTCGAAGTGGGCTTCAATCACGCATCGGTCTCTTCCTGCCTTGATGGCCTTGCTGTCTGCACGGCTGCCCAGGAGCAGTCCGATGGCTCCGAGAATGATGCTCTTTCCGGCACCCGTCTCGCCCGTGATGACTGAGAATCCTGGATAAAGAGGAATGTCCAACTCGTCAATCAACGTGAAATTCTTGATGTATAATTGCTTGAGCATAATTTCTTATCTTATTGTTTTAAAGGAACTTAGCCTACCTAGGAAGAATCTTTGCTTTATCATCCGAGAAGTTGCCTCGATTCATTCTGCATGTAGCCTTATTCCTTGATTTTGTCCCAATATGAGTTTTGAGAAGGATTGATGGAGAAGAGCAGTTCATAAATGCTTTCTTTCTCTTTCTGAGTGCCATGTTTCTGATAGATGTTAGCAAGCTCGTCCTTCTTATAGTCGGTCCAGATTTGTGGCAGCAGACAGAGCGGTCTGTCCGTACGTGCCTTCTTCAGATCATGGAGCAGGGTGTTGGTGATTTCAGTTCTGCCTCGTTCCACATTATTCGCCATTTCATCGAGCCCTTTTCTGTAATAGTTGTATTGCAGCATTCTGAAAGGTTCCATGGCTCCGTCGAGATAATCGGAAATGATGGCGAACCGGTTTCTGTTGTCACTAAACGCTTTCCAGCCCGGAAAATCAAGATTCTGGGCGTTGTTGGTGAGGTTCATGCAACGTTGCAGAATGTCTTCACCACCTTTAGGCGCAAAACTGTCAAGATCTAAACCGATGATGAGGTAAGCATAGTAGGCGAGCAGAGCCGTTAGCTGGTTGTCAATCCGCTCTTCGGTAAACTCCAGCTGGTCGAACTCGGCAAACTTGAATGTGAAGTTTTCATCCACATTATTATATAAGGTGGACGTATAGGCTGAATTGTAGACGGGACGGTTGGCTTGGACGAGCGCCTTGCAGGTAAAGATATTCTGGTCTTTATCATACTTGCTTACCGTGATATTGAAGTTGCACACGATGCGCTCGTTCTTCCTGAATTGAAGATTCGTCCATTGCCTGTCGTTCACAAACTGCTCAAGAGTTTGCTGCAGATTATCGAATACCCGTTTTTCCGTGCCCTGAATCTGGGCATGGTTGATGGTAATCTTAGCCTGCAACTCCTGAGCGGCTGATGTGATGGGGCTACAAGAGATGAGCCAGCTCGTGGATAATGTCGCGAGCCACTTCAGTTTTCGGTTTCTTCTCATATTCTTTCTTACCCTCTTCAGAAATAATCGTTATCTGGTTGTCATCCGTACGGAATGTGGTTCCCGGATTGCGAGTAGAGTTAAGCACGATGAAATCGGCATTTTTCTTTTTGCGTTTTTTCTGTGCATTAGCCTCTTCATCGTTGGTTTCCAGGGCGAAAGCCACAATTCGCTGATGTTTTTGTTTCATCTTGCCAAGGGCTGCAGCAATATCGTGAGTAGGGACTAGGCGGAGTTCCAAATCATCTTTCTCGCGCTTGATTTTCCTGTCAGCAATCTCGCTTGGCTTGAAATCAGCAACAGCAGCACAGAGAATGGCTGCATCGGTAGAGGCAAAAGCTTTAGTGGCTGCCTGATACATTTCCTCGCAACTTTCTACATCGATGCGATGAATGGCTTCGGAACAGCTGAGCGAAACCGGACCTGCAACCAGCGTAACCTCAGCACCACGACGGCAGCACTCTTCAGCAAGGGCAAAGCCCATTTTGCCGGAAGAATAATTGCCGATGAAACGTACCGGGTCAATCTTTTCGTAAGTTGGTCCGGCTGTAATCATGATCTTCTTGCCTTTCAAATCGAGCTTATCGCTTTCTTTTTCCTTGCAGTTCTCTGATGCAGCTTCATCGGTCTCTGCATTCTGCTGAGCCTGTTCATCGAAGAATCTGTCAAGGCATTCTACGATAATATCAGGTTCTTCCATGCGTCCCTTTCCTTCCAGTCCGCTTGCCAGGAATCCCACTTCGGGTTCTATGATGTGATTTCCATAGCCCAAAAGTGTTTTTATGTTGGCTTGGGTAGAAGGATGCTTATACATGTCGAGGTCCATGGCTGGAGCGATGAAAACAGGCGCTTTCATCGACAGATAGGTTGTGATGAGCATGTTGTCAGCAATTCCGTGAGCCATCTTTCCCATGGTAGAGGCTGTGCAAGGAGCGATGAGCATGGCGTCGGCCCACAGACCTAAGTCTACGTGCGAATTCCAGGTTCCATCGCGCTGCGAGAAGAATTCGCTTACCACAGGCTTATGCGTAAGAGCCGAAAGGGTGATGGGAGTGATGAACTCCTTTCCTGCAGGCGTAATGACCACCTGCACTTCGGCTCCGCGCTTGATGAGACCTCGTATGATGAGGCAAGACTTGTAGGCTGCAATAGAGCCCGTAATGCCCAATACGATTTTCTTTCCTTTTAACATGAATTTTTCTAACTGTTAAGAAATAAATCCGAATTTCGCAAGGTTTGTTCTTCAACTGCTTGCGAAAGTCCGGTAACAATTATTTTCCCATTCTCTTGTTGAATTCACGAAGGCGGATGCGGGTAAGCACCTGCTTGGTATTGTTGGTGAAATCGCTTCCCAAGACCCATGTAAAATAACCCGGATCTTTGGTCAGAATCTCAGCCACATCCCATCCTTTGTATTTGCCGAAGTTGAATACTTCGTGCTTCAAAGGATTTCCGTTCTCATCGTTTACAACGTTGCCCTGAGCGTCTTTTACCTCTTCCCAAACGATGCGTCCGGCGAAATCTACATTATCCTTCTGCTTAGAGAAATCGGCAAGTTCATCCATGTTGTTGTTGAGCACGCGCTCAGGTTCATCCTGCACGCCTGGAGCATACTTGTCGAGCTCGCCCATGAGCACGCGGTAAGTAGCCTCTGTATCCTGATCTGCACGATGAGCTTCGAAATCTTCCTCCATCTTTCTGCCGCAATAGAACTTGTAGGCAGCAGCCAGGTTACGGCGTTCCATCTTCATGAAGATGGTCTGCGCATCGATGAGACGGCACTTGTTGAAATCGAAGTCGATTCCAGCACGCAGGAATTCTTCTGCGAGCATCGGTACATCGAAGTGGTTGGAATTGTAGCCTGCGAAATCGCAACCTGTAAATTCCTTCTCTAATGTGGAAGCCAGCTGCTTGAAGGTTGGCGCATCTTTTACATCTTCGTTGCTGATGCCTGTAAGGGCAACTACTTCGGCAGGAATCTCCTTGCAAGGATTTACGTAGAGGTTCTTGCGGTCTTCAGTTCCATCAGGCATTACCTTGATGTAAGAAATCTGTATAATACGATCCTTGATCATGTCAAGACCCGTTGTCTCCAGGTCAAACACGATCAGAGGCTTTGTCAAATTGAGTTTCATTTTTGTAGAAATACTTTTCTTTTTGTTGTTTCAGAGAAAGCCCGTGCTCCTTTAGTCGTTAAGGAGCATAGGCATGATGAGCATCAGAATATCTTCGTTCTCAGGCTGTTCTGCTGGTACGATGATTCCGGCACGGCTTGGGTCTGCCAGCTGGATGATGATGTTGTCGCTGGTGAGATTGCTCAGAATTTCCATCAGACTGCTTCCCTTGAAGCCGATGCTGATAGGAGAGCCGTTGTATTCGCAAGACAACTGTTCCTTTGCAGATGTTGAGAAGTCAATATCCTCAGAAGAAACCTCGAAACGGCCTGACTCGATGTGGAAACGGATGAGCTGGCTGCTCTCGCTTGCAAATGGCAATACGCGGCGCAAAGCACTCTGCAAGCCTCTGCGGTCTACTGTAACCTCGTTAGGGTTGTTTGGAATGACAGAGTTGTAGTTAGGGTAGCGACCATCAATCAGTCTGCATCTCATAACGCCGTCAGTAAACTGGATTTCTGCGCTTCGGTCATCAAACTTGATGATAGCGTCGTCGCCGTCCTTGCTCAGAATGTTCTTCAGCAGAGAAGCTGGCTTCTTAGGCAAGTTGAATGCTGAAGGAGATTCGCTCTTGATAGTGAAGTTCTTGCTGCGAACCAGCTTGTGACCATCGCTTGCTACGATAGCGAGAGCATCTGCTGTCAGGTCGAAATAAATACCGTTCATGACAGGGCGCAACTCATCGTTGGCTGTAGCGAAGAGCGAGCGTGAAATGTTGTTGATCAGCATTTCTGTGGGCAAAGAAACGGTGGTGCAAGCATCGTTCATGCTCTGTGTGCGAGGATATTCCTCAGCGCTCTGACCTGTGAAGTTGTAAAGACCGTTCTGGTAAACAATCTTGATGGCAACGGCTTCTCCGGCAGTATCCACATCGAAGTGAAGAGGCTGCTCAGGCAGTTCCTTCAACGCATCGAGGATAACGCGGTTAGGCACACAAAACTCACCTTCTCCATCGTGGTCGGTAAGAGCGAGTGTACTCTTGATGACATTATCACTATCGCTAGCAGTGATGCTCATTTCACCGTTAGCAACTTGGAAAAGGAAACAATCGAGGATTGGCAACGAATTCTTGCTTCCAATCACTTTTGCGAGCATGTTGAGCTTGCTGCTCAATGCAGAACTTGATACTGTAAATCTCATGAGTATTTTATTTAAATTTTATTTTGTTTTCTGTTTCACCTTAATTTAATTAGGCAATATCACCTAATTGAGCACAAAAATACAAAAAATATCGCTGATAAGCAAAAATAATTGGAGAAAAGTTCTAGTTTTTGAACTATTTTTAGTAATTTCGCAGTCAGAAAGAAAAAAACACCCTTTAAACAAAGGAAAAACTTTAAATATTATCATATGGAATTACAAGGAAAGGTTATTGCCGTTTTGCCTGAAAGAAGCGGCGTCTCTGCAAGAGGAGAGTGGAAAGCTCAGTCGTTCGTAATTGAAACCCACGAGCAGTATCCAAAGAAATTGTGCTTTGATGTTTTCGGAGCAGACCGTCTGGCTCAGTTCAACATTCAGAGTGGTGAGGAACTCCTGGTTTCTTTCGATATTGATGCTCACGAGTATCAGGGCCGTTGGTTCAACAGCATCCGTGCCTGGAACATCCAGCGTGTTGACCCTAACGCCGTTGCTGGTGCTATGGGCGGAATGCAGCCAGGTGCGTTTCCTCCAGTAGGTGCTCCTGTAGCTCCTGCTCAGCCAGCAGCTCCTGCTAATGGCGCAACAGCAGCATTCCCTCCAGTTCAGCCTGCAGCACCTGCAGCAGAGGGTGGTAGCGCAGATGATCTTCCTTTCTAAAAATAGAAAAGTAAGATAAAAATAAGAGCACTTCGCCTGAGACTTTCTTCTGTCTCGGATGAAGTGCTCTTTTTTTATTCATAATCTTATATTTCTCTTTATCAACTGTTTTCTATTCTCTGCGTCTCTTCTCTAAGAATTGTTTCGAAGCGGCAAAGAAGAGGAGAACGGAAGCTGCATTTTCTATAGCAACCATCCAGAATGTTCCGTTGTAACCGAAATGTTCTGCCACAACTCCACCTAGCAGACAGCCGATTCCGAAGCCCAAATCCCAACCTGTAAGAATGCTGCTGTTTGCCGTTCCACGCTGGTTGTGACGAGCCACATTAATAAACATGTTGAGGAAGGCTGGGTAAAGATGACCGTTGCCCAGGCCGATGAGACAAGCCGAAAGATAATAGGCTACCGGGTGCTTGACGGCAACAAAGATGATGAAACCAACAAGCGAAAGCAGCATTCCTTCGGCCGCATTCTGGGTAAGTTTGCCCTGGCTCAAGGCTTTTCTGCCTTGCAGTCTTGACAAGAACAGACCCATGGAAAGAAGGGCAAAATAAGTGCCCGTTCCGCCCGTAATTCCGAGTTCCTCCTTGCTGTAGATTGCGAGATAATTGCTCAGAACGCCCCAGCAGAAACCGAACATGGCGATGTTGATGGCAAGGAGCCAGGCACGCGTCAGGAAGAAGCGGTCGAGAGAAAGCTTCTCCTTGTTCTTAACGATTTCCTTTTCGGGGAGGCGGATGGTTCCTGCAATCACAACTGAGGCAATCGCCACGATGAAAGCTATCCAGAAGAGAATCATGTAACTGTCTACCGCATTATGGAGATAGATTCCGATGGATGGAGCAATTGCCATGGCAAAATTGTTGCTCAGTCCGTAGAGTCCGATTCCTTCATTTCTCCTACTTGCCGGAAGAACGTCGATGGCGCAGGTGCTGTTGGCAACCGTTACGGCTCCGAACGGACCTCCGTGCAGGGTTCTGCAGATGGCAAACATCAGGATGGTGCTGGCTGCAATATAGCCGGCAAAGAAGATGGCGAAGGCCGAGAGACAGACCATCAGAACCTTCTTGCGTGGAAAACTGTCAACCACATATCCGCTGAACGGACGAATGATGAGGGCGGCAACCGTATAACCGCTCAGCACAATTCCAATCACATCTTTCGTGGCTCCAAAATTTTCGCTCAGATAGAGAGGGAGCAAAGGTGTGAGCAGATAGAAGGCGAAATACAACAGAAAGTTGGTAGTCATCACCTTGATGTAGTTTGCATTCCAAAGTTTCTCTTTCATCATTTTTTAGAGTTTATCCTCACTTTTAGAGTTTGTCCTCATTATTAGAGTTTGTCCTCATTATTAGAGTTTGTCCGCCAGCCAGGCGTCGATGAGTTTTCGGGCGATGGAAAGTTTCTCTGGGAGAATAGGAAGATTCTCTTTCGTAAACCATTTACCACGAGAGAGCTCTTCTTTCTGAAGATGAATTTCTCCATCTACATATTCTGCCGAGAAGCCAATCATCAGACCGCTCGGATAAGGCCAAGGCTGGGAACCGAAATATTTCAAGTTCTTGATAGTCAGACCGGTTTCTTCCATTACTTCACGATGAACCGCCTCTTCCAGATTCTCGCCAGTCTCAACGAAACCAGCCACGAGACTGTCGAAATTTCCCTTGAAATTGCGAGCGTGAACCAGCAAGACCTGATCATCTTTCTTAATCAGAACGATGATGGCTGTGGCAAGCGAAGGCCAGACCTGTTTGCCGCATTCTGTACATTTCTTACTGATGTCGGTTGCCATTTTCATCGGAGCTCCGCAAACGCCGCAGAATTGGGTATTCATGTCCCAATAGTTGAGCTCCTGACACTTTCCTGCTTTCTGGTAAAGGGCAGGAGAGAGTTTGTAGAAACTAGGGCGCAAGCCGCACATTTCGTACTTCGGATTGCCGGTAACGGGCTCAGGAATGGTGAAGGTCTTCACCTCTGTTCCGTCTTCCATTGGGGAAATGTTGAGAATGTGAGTCCAAGGCTTTGTTGGGATTGGACTCTCTTCTGAACAAGGAATCGTATAGGTTCCGTCTTCTTTCTTTTCGAGCAAGAGATCAGTCTTGCAAAATATAAACCAATACTTCATTCTTTATTTTGAACTTATTTGCTTTTTTACTTTGAACTTTATAATATGCTTTTCCAGAAGCGTTCCGAGGAACTATTTCTTCTTACCGAACAGCAATTCGAAATCGCGCTGGGCAGCTGGCTTGGTCCATGCTTCCGGCACAAACTTCCAGTTGTTGTTTGGTTTTGCATCAACCGTTCCCATCTTTTCAATTTCTTCCATCAGATAGTAGCGCTGGTCGCGCTTGCTGCGATAGATGATTCGGCTTTCAAGGCTGTCTTTCGGGATTCCGGCACCCTTGGTAAGGAGTTCGCCGCCGCCATTTCCACGATAGCTGTTAACGGCTACCTTGTACCATTTCTTCTCATCGAAAGGTTCGCCGTTGCTCATGCGCAGAATCTTCACCTTCTCGCCATCTGGCTTGGTTACGTCAACTTCGTAATCGATTCCCGCAGCACTATCAAAGTTGAACGAGAGATTCTTGAAACCGAGGCGTTGCTGGTCGCCAACGGTCTTCTCATCGAGCAGCAGGAGATGGTCGTCCGGGCTCTTCATGGTGTTCACCCAGAGGTCATAACTCATTTCCAGATGCTTTCTGATTTCTTCGCCCGTCATGCGCATTACGTAGAGCTGGTTCTCATATTTATAGAGATTGAACATGTCGCTCACGTAGATTGGGCCAGCTTTCAGAACCGCGTTGAACTGAAGAGGAGCGTTGAACGAAATGTCGGCTTTTGTAATCTGCAACTGGAGGTTGAGGATGAAATCGTTGAAGGCAGAACTGCCGAAGAACTGGTCGCGGCTGTAGATGGTAGTCTTGAAGTTGCCAATCTGCTTGCCCACATATTTCTTTACTTCTGCAATCTGAGGTTCGAAAGTCTTCATGAAATCCTCGTCGATAGGACAATCTGTCACATCCACAATCTTGCCTGTCACTTTTTTGTCAGTTACCACCAGCTGCTTCTTTCCGTTCACCTTTTTCTTGTTGAGTGTGAGGGTTATTTCAGCATCAGCCACGCTAATGGCGTTGTTGGCAGGATCCAGGCAAACCACTTGCTTTCCATCAGTATTGGTTACGGTTTCGTTGTCGCGCGTATGGTCGTGGCCGAAGAGAACGAGGTCAAAGCCTGGCACTTCTTTTGCCACCTTGATAGAGGCGTCTTCATCATATTCGGCAGTCTGAATGCCTCCGTCTTTTCCGCTGTGGAAGAGGCCGATGATAACATCCGGTTTTTCATTCTCCTGGAGATACTTCACCCATTTGCGGGCGTTTGTTACCATATTTTCAAATTTCAGTCCGCTCCAGAGATTCTCCGTGAGCCAGTTTGGAATGGCAGGAGTAATCATTCCCAAGACTGCCACCTTCACGCCCTCGCGGTTCAGGATGAGATAAGGCTTAACGTATGGCTGGTCTGTAGAAGTGCTGATGATGTTGGAACCAAGAACTGGGCAATTGAGTTCTTTTATCCATTTGTCGTAAACTGGATGACCCGTTTCAACATCATGATTGCCAAATACTTGCGCATCATACTTCATGTAGTTGACCACATCGGCAGCCACGTTTCTAGCCTCTGTGTTTACATAATTATAATAATAGCAGGTAGGCTGTCCCTGCAGAATATCGCCATTCTCCAAGAGGATGAGGTTATCCTTGTAGTCTTTTCGCAAATTATTGACGTAGGAAGAAACGCGCGCCAAGGTTCCTGCTTTTGGCTTACGGTTGATGAAATCGTAAGGGAAGAAAGAGCCGTGCACATCGCTTGTCTCTATCACTCTCAGTTTTACGGTACGTTGTTGTGCCATCGCTTGTGAATTGAAAGTTAGCGCCAGAAGAAGCGCAGCAAATAATTGTTTCATATAAATTAATGTATTACTTTTGAGTAATGAAAGCCCATCAGTTGAGCTCTGTTTCTTATTTTCTCTGCAAAAGTACAAAAAAGAACTTAAATAGGCATACTTTTTGTTGGATATTTTTTAAAAACTAAAAAATAGGAGGTTTTATAATATGGCATTTGTTGATTATTACAAGATTCTCGGCGTAGACAAGAACATTCCGCAGAAGGATGTGAGAACTGCGTATCGTAAACGTGCAAAACAGTTTCACCCAGATTTGCACCCTAACGACCCGAAGGCGAAGGCTAAGTTCCAGGCGCTGAACGAGGCGTATGAGGTGATTTCTGACCCAGATAAGCGTGCTAAATACGACCAGTATGGCGAACAATGGAAGAATGCTGATGCATTCGGCGGTTTCGGCGGAGCTGGTGGTGCAGGCGGTTCCGGAAGCTATGGTGGAGCAGGTGGAAATCCATTCGAGGGTTTCGACTTCAGCCAGTTTGGCGGAGGCGGAGGTTTCTCCAGCTTCTTCGAAAATCTCTTCGGAGGTCGTGGCAGAAGCCAGCAGTCGGCTGGAGGATTCGGTTCCGGCAATTTTGGCGGTTTTAATGGTTCTGCCGGTTATGGTAGCGGCTTTAATGGTGCTGGCTACGGAGCTGGTGCTGATTTCGGTACTGGTGGTTGTGGCGGCGGTTGTGGCCAGAATGGTCGTGCCAATAACGGCGAAATGAACATGAATGTGAATATCGACCTTTATACGGCTCTGCTGGGCGGCGAAGGAATCATTAAATTGAGTAATGGTTCTAAAATCAAACTGAAGATTAAGCCGGAAACGCAGAATGGCACGAAGGTTCGTGTTCGCGGGAAAGGATACGACCGAGGTGACGGAACCTTTGGCGACCTGATGATTACTTACAACGTGAAGTTGCCAACCGGGTTGAATGATAAGCAGAAAGATTTGCTCCGTCAGATGAAGGATGCAAAGTAATTTCTAAAAGAAGGGAACGGGTTCTCGGACATGAGAACCTTCCCGAAACATGAAGGTAAAAAGAAACGCCCTGCAAGAAGGGAACATTCAGAAATGAAGTTCCTGATCTTGCAGGGCGTTTTTTATTCTATTTATTAATCTTGCAGGGCGTTTTTTATTCTATTCTGCGGCATTAATCTTCGACATGTTGAACGCAGAAACCTTGCCGTCTGGCGAAACGGTTGCGTTGATTTTGAAATGGTTGGTTTTCTTAGTACCGTCGGTAAGCTGAACTTCCTCACGTGCTGAGAACTGAACCTGATATTCATAATCTTCATCACCCACCTCGCGCTTTTTGATCTTATAATCGTTGGTGAGGAACCAGTTCAGGTTGGTCACATCTTCCTTATAAAGCTTATTCATAAAGGTAACAACATCTGCCTTGGTAGCAGAATTCTTACCCAGAAGCGAAGAGAGAATGTCCTCGCATGAAGCCTGCAAACCATCAGCATCGCGGGTATTGATGCTTTGGAAGAAATGACGGAACAGACTGCTTACCATATCTTTCTCTTCAGGCTGCAAATCTCTGCTCTTGGCTTTCTTCATCGCATTCTCAGCCTCTTCGATATGCGAACCGTCAGCATGAGCGGCGAGATAAGCCTGGTAAGCTTCTACATTATCAGCATTCTTTGCCACATTCCAGTCGATGGAATCTATCTTGTTCAAAACCTCCTGCTTGTGTGGACTGTTTGGGTATTTGTCGAGATAAGCCTGCAGGGCCTCTTTCGAACCGCTTACTACGGCGTTGGTCCAGTCCTGATCGGTCTGTTTCAGAAGTTCGAGGTGAGCCATGATGGAATCACGATGCGCCTCGTCAGCATCTTTGTAAGTATCTAGGTAACTCTGCAGAACCATCGGGTCGCTACTCTGCATCGCATACTCGTAAGCTTCCAGTTCCTTATTCTTATTGGCACTATCATAGAAATAGTAGAAAATGCCACAAACGAGGAAGGCGAAAATCAGAGAGATGATGATGACGCCACGGTTGCTTTTTTTCTTTTCCTGGGTTCCCTCGCCGTTACCGCCGTTCTGAGAATTAGATTGCTGTGGGCGAACCGGAGGAACGGGTGGAGTAGGAGGTGTTGCTGTTCTGACAGGTGTCTGAGGACGAGCCTGCTGCCTGAGAGCCTCCTGGCGGCGAATTTCTTCTTGTCTGATTGCATTCTGTCTGGCTGCGTTTTCAGCTTCTTGCTGCTGAGTCATAGAAGCCTGGCTGGCAGGAGTCTGCTGGCTCATTCCTGTCGGAGGCGTCATTCTTGTGAGCGAAGGATTCAGCTCATGGCAGTTAGGACACATTTCCAGGTTGCTGAAATAAATCTCGCCACAATTTGGGCATTTGGTAATTTTGCCTGCTATTTCTACTCCGCAACTAGGGCAGGTAGGTGCTTTATCGCTAATTTGGCGTCCGCATTCCGGACATTTTATAATTGCCATAATTCTATTTTGTGTTTATTAATTTACTTATATAATTCATGCTTCTCTACTTCCAGACCTTATCCACTCTTTACCTTGAAGCTAATCATAAAGTTCCAAGTTCAGGGTTCCAAGTACTATCGATGTCTGAATCTGATTTCTCTGAGCTTGTGGCGCCCCATGAAACGGCTTTTGTCAACATAGCCGTTTATTCCGTTGAGTTTGCCCTTACCCGTATATTGCCACATTTCGAAATCTCTACCATCGCGCAATACAGGGATGCGCTTCGTATACTGGGCAATCATCAGCTTGTAGCTGTCTAGCTTGCCTAGAAGATAGTTGTCATAGAAATTGGCTCCCGTATAGATGAGGGGTTTCTGCTTATATGCTTTCTCTACGAGATGCAGAAACTTAAAGAGCGAATCGCAGAATTCTTCTGTATTCATGCCGCTTTTCGTCTCCACATCAATCATAGGCAAGAGGTCCTGATCTCCCGGACGGCATTGGGCCATGAAATTTTCCAGCTGCGTCTGCTGTGGGATGCGGGGTCTGTAGAAATGATAAGAACCTACTTTCATTCCGTAGCGATGAGCCAGGTCGATATTCTTCTTGTATTTGCTGTCGATGTTGGTTCCGCCCTCGGTAGCTTTCAGATAAACGTAAGCCATCTTAGAGTTGTCGCCCACGGTTTCCCAGAACACGTTGCCCTGATAATGACTCAAGTCGATGCCATGAACGTGCCGACAAGTGTCTTCGCATTGCACCTGGGCATGGGCTCCCAAGGCTATAATGGATGCTATAATAGAGATAAATAACTTTTTCATAGATGCAAAGATACGAAAATCAGATGAAAATCGTACTACTAAGAGATTAATTTTATAGATATTTTACTCTTCGTCCTGATGAATCCCAGGTTACCCCCTTCAATCCTTACTGAAATTTACTCTTCAATCTCAGATAATGAACGGAAGAAATTGTTCATGAAATTGCTCATGGTTTCTATCGGAGCGTATTGCAGATAGCGCATGCTGCGGCGCAGATTCTTGCGCATGGTTCCCCCCGTGGTGCGTACAAAGCCGCTGCTGGTCTGCTCAAACTGAATGACCTGCTGGTCCATGATATTATAGTAGAGCGAACGGAGCGTCAGCTTGTAGGCGCCTCTTTCTATGTGATGAACGAATGGGATTTCGTCCTGTTCAAAATCGAAGAAGGTGATGAGCACGCTTCCTTCCAGCTGGGCGATGCGCTGGATGCGGAGCTTGGCAAGCCACTTCTCCAGTTTCACGAAATCTACCTTGTCGCCTCGGGTTCTCAGGTAGTCTCCCAACTGGATGATTCCTCTGAGATTGATTCCGTTAGCCAACATTCCATTTACGTTTGCCACGATGATGCGCAGCAGATAAATGGTCTCGATAGAGGTATCGATGGCGTGGCGTTCATCTTCCTGAATCTTGCTGAGCCGTCGGTTCAGAAAACTGTTGTTCATCTTCACCTCTCCGGCAGGAACATCATTCACGTTCTTGAGCATCTGAGCTATCTTTTTCTTCTTAAAGGTAGTCATCGGTTCCATTTCTTCCTTGATGCCGAAGTTGTCGGCACGGAGCTTAGTAAAAAGGTTGCGCTGAAGAAAATTCATATGCCTTGTTCTTATTAATAGTCAATAATAAAGTTTTGTTCTTCCTGTCAAGAAATCTCTAACGCAGAAGGAGACCCTCCTCTGATTTTTAGAAGTCTTCCTAACTGTATCTCTTAGGATAGCGCAAGAGGATGGCCAGCAGGGCTGCCACACCTATTGCCAGCGGATAGTAGAGATAAGGAAGAATGTCCATCGGACTGAGATTGGCCAGGCCGGCTGCCAGGAGCATCTGCACGCCATAAGGAATCAATCCCTGAACCATGCATGAGAAGGTGTCGAGAATACTGGCTGCCTTGCGGTTGTCTACGCCAAACCGGTCGCCTATCTTTTTCGAAATATTTCCTACTGTCAGAATCGCTACCGTATTATTTGCCGTACAGATGTTTACCATCGAAACGAGGGCGGCGATAGAAAGTTCGGCTCCACGCTTGCTGTTTACGTGGGCTGTAATCTTGTTGATGATGAAATCGATTCCGCCGTTTTCGCGGATGATTTCGAGCATACCACCTGCCATCATGGCGATGATAATGAGTTCGCCCATGCCGATAATGCCGTTGCCCATGGCTGAGAACCAGCCAAAGAGGCCGTAGCTTCCGGAGGCACCCAGAAGATGACTGCCTATGCCGATGGCGCCACAGAGTAGGGTGCCCAGAGTGAGAACAGCCATTACATTCATGCCGGCAATAGCGGTAATGAGGACGATGAGGTAAGGCAATACTTTCATGTATTCTACCTCGTTGATGTGGGTTGGGGCCTGAAGACCGACTCCCATGACCGAATAGGCGATGAGTACGAGTACGGCGGCCGGAACCACAATCATGGAGTTGACCTTGAACTTATCGCTCATCTTGCAGTTCTGCGTCTGCGTAGCAACAACCGTCGTATCGGAGATGAACGAGAGGTTGTCGCCGAAATAAGCGCCACCTACGATGATGGCGGTCATCATGCCTACGTTAGCATCCATCGAGTGGGCCAGTCCGGCGGCTATCGGAACCAGAGCCACTACGGTTCCCACACTTGTTCCGATAGATACGGAGATAAAGCAGGCAGCCAGGAAGAGTCCTGGCAGAATCATGCTGGCTGGCAGGATGCTGAGCGCCAGGTTGACGGTTGCATCAACGGCTCCCATCGCCTTGGCTGATGCGGCAAACGAGCCAGCCAGCACGTAAATCCAGAGCATGAGCATCAGGTTGTTGGCGCCGGCACCCTTGCTGTATGTGTCCACTCGTTTCCTGACAGGCATTCCGCCGGAAATAGCCACGGCATAAATGCTCGAAATCATGAACGCTACTGTGAGCGAGAGGCTGGTGTCCTGATGGCTGCTGTCTACCGAATATACGGTAAAAGCCACGATGAGAACAATCAGCAAAAATAATGGCGACAACGCCAGCAAACCTTTTTTATTACTCATACTTCTTTTTTCTTCTTAATTAAAGAGTTACTCCATTCTTGAAGATGGAGATTTCACGATAGCCATTATACTCGTTGCGAGCCTCCTCGCCACTTGCTACGGCTATAATCTTATCAATAAACTTGCTTACCAAGTCTTTCATTTCTACACCTTCTACCAGAGCGCCGGCGTTGAAGTCAATCCAGTTTGGCTTGTTCTTTGCCAGATTGCTGTTGGTAGAAATCTTCATCGTTGGCACAAAGGTTCCGAATGGGGTTCCGCGACCTGTGGTGAAGAGAACGAGCTGGCAACCTGCTGAAGCCAGAGCTGTGGCTGCTACAAGGTCGTTACCCGGAGCTGAAAGCAGGTTCAAACCGGTTGTCTCCAGACGGTCGCCATACTGGAGCACGCCGCTTACCGGAGCACGGCCGCACTTCTGGGTGCAACCCAAAGCCTTATCTTCGAGGGTAGAAATACCACCTGCCTTGTTACCTGGAGAAGGGTTCTCGCCAACTGGCTCACCATGGCTCAGGAAGTATTCCTTGAAGTCATTAATCAAGTGAACAGTCTTGTCGAAGAGTTCCTTATTTTCGCAACGGTTCATCAGAATGGTTTCTGCGCCAAACATTTCCGGTACCTCTGTCAGGATGCTTGTACCGCCCTGAGCTACGAGCCAGTCGCTAAATTCACCTACCAACGGGTTGGCTGTAATTCCGCTGAAGCCGTCAGAACCGCCACACTTCAAACCTACGCGCAGCTTGCTTACCGGAACTTCCTCGCGCTTGTCTTCCTTAGCCTGGGCATAGAGGTTGCGCAGAATCTTCATGCCTTCCTCTAGCTCATCGCCTTCAACCTTCTGTGTTACAAGAAGTTTGATGCGGTCGTGATCATAGTCGCCGAGCATCTTCATGAAATCATCTGGCTGGTTGTTCTCGCAGCCGAGAGAGAGAACGAGCACGGCACCTGCGTTTGGATGCAGACAGATATCGCGAAGCACCTTGCGGGTATTCTCATGGTCGCCCGAGAGTTGTGAGCAACCGAAGTTGTGGTGCCATGCGTGGATGGCGTCGATGCCTTCGCTGCCTGTTTCTTTCTTGAGGAGTTCTACCAGCTTCTCAGCCACGCCGTTAACGCAGCCCACGGTAGGAACTACCCATATTTCGTTTCTTACGCCTACTTCGCCATTCTTGCGAACGTAGCCCTTGAAGGTGCGGTTTTCCTTAGCGATGTTCAGCTGCTCGTTAACCGGGTTGTAGGTATATTCGAGCGTACCGGCAAGATTGGTCTTGAGGTTGTTCTCGTTTACCCATTCGCCCGCCTTGAGACCGGTCTTTGCATAACCGATAGGGTAGCCATACTTCAGGATATCAGTACCCTCAGCAGCATCGTTGATGAGTACCTTGTGTCCTGCAGGAGTATCCTGCAATAATGTGATGGTCTTGCCATCTACTTCAATCGTTTCACCCTTCTTCATAGGGCGCAAGCAAACCACTACCGAGTCGGCAGGGTTAATCTTGATAAAACTTGATTGTTCCATACGTAGTCTGTCTTTTATTTATTGTTTATAATTTATAATGTTTCTGTATGAATTGTCTTCCATGCGGAAACCCTGTTCTGCCCGATAGCCTTAGAGCTGGGTTCTGCGATAGAAATCTACGTTTTCCTTCATCAGCAGCTCGATAGGCATATAGTTTACCGGTGTAACTTTCTTCTTCAGCACGATGGCCTGGAAGAGCGTGTCTACGCAGGAGTAACCCTGCATGTAGGCGTGCTGGGCGATGAGGAAGGAAATGCTTCCTTCGCGCAGACAGCGGGCGTTTTTCTCCACCATATCATAGCCCATGATCTGAACGTCGCGGCGGTTGGTCTTCAGCAGGAAGTCGCCCACGATGTGCGCCTTCGAAGTCATGGTGATGCAATGGTGGATGTTCGGATGCACGGCAAAGAACTTCTCCAGCATTTTGACGAATTCAGCACGTGTGCCGCTCAACGGCAGGTCGAGCAAGGTAATCTTCACGTTAGGGAAGTGGTCGTGCATGTAATGGCGGAATCCTACCTCTCGGTTATCCTGCTGCTTGCTGACCACTCTTCCGTCTTTGGTCTGCCTCATGAGCAGGATTTCATCTTCCTTTGCTGCAAGCATCATCAGCATCTTGGCTGCGAAGAAACCGGAACAGAACGAATCCTGACCGAAGAAAGAGAGCGGACGGAGATCGGGCATGTAGGAGTCGAGCAGGATGAACGGGATGCTTTTGTGATGCAACGCCTCGGTAAACTCGCGGGTTACGTCTAGCGATGAAGGCACCACGATGACTCCTTCCGGACTGGCCTCAAGAATCTTGTTGCCTTCTTCGCGGAACGATTCCTCGCTGGAACGCTCATAGAAACGAATCTCTACATCGATATGGAAGTCACGTCGGGTATCTTCACATTTTTTTGCGCCTTCCTCTATTTCCTCCCAGTAAGCCTCCGATTCATGTTTCGGAATCAGCAGGTAGAAGGTATAGGATTTGTTGTAAGCCAGAGCGCTGGCGTACACATTAGGCTGATAATTCATTTCCTTGAGGGCTTTCTCGACCTTGTCGCGTGCAGGTTTCGACACGTTTGGACGGTCGTGCAGAACTCGGTCTACGGTTCCAACGGATACGCCAGCTCTCTCGGCAATATCCTTGATTCTGATTTTTTCGGCCATTGTTTTTTAGCATTACGGGTCTGGTTGCTTCGCGTGTACTTATTATATAAGGAGCCTCTCCTGGGGGCTACGATAGATAAAACGTCGCAGGTACTTCCTAGCTGTGCACAGACCACAATTAGTATTAAGCAATTCTGTTGTGTGCGACCACAAGTGCGAATTTTGCCGCAAATATACAACAATTTTTTGAATTGTGCGAAGACACAGCAACTTTTTTTGCACGGAAAACAAAAAAAAATGCGATTTTATTTCGTTATTCGAGAAATTATGGTTATTTTTGCCCTCGAAATTGAACGACAACTGATAATTGTACTTCATTTCTCTACTGAAAAGTGGAATTTAATTTGTTACTCATAACAAACAAAATAAAAACAAAAAAATTAAAACTATCAAACATGGCAAAAATTGTAACATTAGGTGAGATCATGCTTCGTTTATCACCAGAAGGCAATGATCGTTTCATTCAGAGTGAATCACTTCGCATCATCCCTGGTGGTGGTGAGGCTAACGTAGCTGTAAGCTTGGCTAACTATGGTCATGATGCTTACTTCGTATCTAAGCTCCCTAAGCACGAGATCGGTCAGATTGCTGTCAACGGTCTCCGTCGTTACGGCGTTAACACAGAGTTCATCGCTCGTGGTGGCGACCGCGTAGGTCTCTACTATGCCGAGACTGGTGCTTCTATGCGCCCATCCAAGGTAATCTACGACCGTGCACACAGCGCAATTGCTGAGGCTGACCCATCTGATTTCGATTTCGACAAGATTATGGAGGGTGCCCAATGGTTCCATTGGAGCGGTATTACTCCAGCTATTAGCGACAAGGCTGCTGAACTTACCAAGTTGGCTTGTGAGGCTGCTAAGCGTCACGGCGTAACTGTTTCTGTTGACCTCAACTTCCGCAAGAAGCTCTGGACTTCAGAGAAGGCTATCTCTGTTATGCGTCCTCTGATGAAGTATGTTGATGTTTGCATCGGTAATGAGGAAGATGCTCAGCTCTGCCTGGGCTTCAAGCCAGATGCTGACGTAGAGGGCGGTAAGACTGATGCTGAGGGTTATTACGGAATCTTCAAGGGCATGATGAAGGAGTTCGGATTCAAGTATGTTGTTTCTACTCTCCGCGAATCTCTCTCTGCTACACACAACGGCTGGAAGGCTCTTATCTATGATGGTAAGGAGTTCTATCAGAGCAAGCACTATGACATCAACCCTATCATCGACCGCGTTGGTGGTGGCGACTCTTTCTCTGGTGGTCTGATCCACGGTCTTCTTACTAAGGAGACTCAGGGCGAGGCTCTTGAGTTTGCGGTAGCTGCTTCTGCTTTGAAGCATACTATCCCTGGCGACTTCAACCTGGTATCTGCTGACGAGGTAGAGAGCCTGGCTGGCGGTAACGCTAATGGTCGCGTTCAGAGATAATTATAGTTTAAAGTTTATAGTTTATAGTTGATAGTTTATAGGCAGTCTTGCTTACGGGCGTAGCCTCCTATAAACTATTCATTATTAATTCATATAAGATAATGGCAAAGTTTAGCAAAATGCAGGTTATGGCAGCCATGAAAGAGACTGGTATGGTACCTGTTTTCTTCAATAAGGATGTTGAAATCTGCAAGAACGTCATCAAGGCTTGTTATGAGGGTGGCGTACGTGTTTTCGAGTTTACTAACCGTGGTGACTTCGCTCACGAGATTTTCGGAGAGCTGGTAAAGTGGGCCGACAAGGCTTGCCCTGAGATGATTCTGGGTGCAGGTACAGTTGTTGATGCCGGTACAGCTTCTCTGTATCTCCAGCTTGGCGCTAACTTCATCGTAGGTCCTAACTTCAACCCAGATATTGCTCCAGTTTGCAACCGTCGTCTGGTTCCTTATTCACCAGGTTGCGGTTCTGTAACTGAAATCAATAATGCTCAGGCTGCCGGTTGCGACGTAACCAAGGTATTCCCAGCAGGTAACGTAGGCGGTCCTTCATTCGTCAAGAACGTAATGGCACCTTTGCGTTGGAGCAACATCATGGTAACAGGTGCGGTAGAGCCAACAGAGGAGAATCTTACTCCTTGGATCAAGGCTGGCGTTCTCTGCGTAGGTATGGGCTCTAAGCTCTTCCCTAAGGAAACTGTTGCTGCTGGCGACTGGGCTGCCATCACAGCCAAGTGTCAGGAGGCTCTCGGTTACATCGCGAAGGCTCGCGCTTAATTTAGAGACTATTTTTCATCGAGATGCAAATTTCAGCATCCTTTTTTTCCATGTCGCCATCATCAGTTCTGGTGGTGGCGACACTTTTTCTTTCAGCTTGTTCTCCTGCGAATAAGGCTAGGGTAGATGAGCTGAACGAGCAATCCTATGCTTATCATTATCGCAACCTCGATTCTACTAAAGTGCTGGCTGAGAGGGCTTTGAAGCTTTCAGAAGATTATTCCTCAGGCCGTGCTGAAGCCTATAACAACCTTGCCTTCGTCTGTATAGCCAAGATGGATTACAAGGGTGCCAAGGGATGGCTGAGGAAAGTTGAAGAGGAGAGCGATAATCAGATAGAACTCGCCATTGCCGATGTTCAGAACATGCGACTCTGCCAGAGAGAATCGCACAACAAAGATTTTTATGCTTATCGCGAAAAGGCGATGAGGCGTTTGCGCAGAATTCGCGAAGAGGTGAATTCCATGCCCCCGAGAGAAAGCAAACGCGTGATTTATGCGAAATCTGAATTCAGTATTGTTGCCACCACCTATTTTTATTATGTGGGCTTAGACGAGCCGATGCTTCAGGAGCTTAACCGTCTGGACCCAGATGAGCTGGAACAGGATTCGGCACAATATCTCAACTATCTTTATAATATAGGTTCGGGCGGAGCTATCGTCAAGGGAACCGAAAACGAAATCAATCAGGCGGAATTCGACCGGCTGATCAGCTGCTACATGTTGGCTAGCGACCCTGCCCATCCTTATCCTTACTGGCAGGCTAACGCCCTGCAATCTATTAGCGAGCACCTCAGAAAAGGAGAGGTGAGCGAATTCCTCATACGCAACAACCTGCCTGCCTTCCAGTATCTCAACATCGAGCAGATGCCAAACAATCTGCTGGCAGGCAACTTTGCCCAGCGTGCCCTCAACATCTTTTCGAGCTACGGAGATGTTTATCAGACTGCCGGAGCCAACCGTACGCTGGCTGAATGTTTCTGGGATATCCATGATTATTCTTCGGCGCTCGACTGCCTGAATCATGCCCTGAACGACAACAAGGCGATAGAGCAGGCACCCGACCTCGTAGCGTCGATACGTGAAAGACTCTGTCTGGTTTATTCGGCTATAGATGATAAGCAGCAGAGCGATTACAACCGCAATATCTATCTGGATTTGCAGGACCGTTCGCGACAGGACCGCCAGCTGGAAGCACGTGCCGCGGCACTCGACGAGAACGCCCAGCAGCTCAACCTGATGATTGCTGCCGTGGTGGCGATGATTGCGCTCGTGGTGGTTCTGCTCTACGTTTTCGACCACATGAAGCGCAAGAAGATGAAGAACCAGTCGATGGATGAACTGCTTGCACCTTTGCGTGAATGGAGCGAGAATAACACTAAGAAAATCAAAGAATTAAAAGATAAGCAGGAGGAGGTTCAGGATGAACTGAACGTAACCCGACTGCACATCGAAGAAAACAAGAAACGCAATCTGGAACAACGGGCTAAGATTTCGCTCGTAAACAGCATTACGCCTTTCATCGACCGCATGATTCACGAGGTAAACCGACTCTCTGAAGGGGGCGAAAGCGATGAGGTGCGGCAGGAACGTTACCAGTATATCGCCGAACTCACGGATAAGATTAACCAATATAACAACGTGCTTACGGAGTGGATTCAGATGCGCCAGGGCTCACTCAGCCTGCGTATCGAAAGTTTCCCGCTCCAGCAGCTTTTCGATATTGTAAGCAAGGGCAAGATGAGCTTCCAGATGCAGGGCGTGAAACTCGATGTAGAACCTACAGATGCCGTGGTCAAGGCCGACCGCATCCTTACGCTCTTCATGATCAATACCATAGCCGATAATGCCCGCAAGTTTACACCCGAAGGCGGAAAGGTAACCATTAGCGCCAAGGTTTCTGACTTCGTGGAAATCAGCATCTCTGATACCGGAAAGGGTATGGACGAGGAGCAGCTGGCGCATGTCTTCGACCGGACCTATACGGGCGGTCACGGCTTCGGACTGCTCAACTGCAAGGGCATCATCGAGAAATATAAGAAGGTGAGTTCGCTCTTTGCCGGCTGTCAGATTAAGGCAGAAAGCAAGTTGGGCGAGGGGAGCCGCTTCAGTTTCCGTCTGCCTAAGGGCATCGCCCGCCGAACCCATCAGCTGCTGGGCATCTTCATCATGCTCTTCGTGCTGCTGTCGGCTTCGGTCCAGCCTTGTGAGGCTAAGAAGGCCAACGACATCCGCCAGCGCCACAATCATCACAAGACGAACGTAGATGCCAATCTCCAGCGTGCCGACGATTTTGCAGATAGCGCCTACTTCAGCAATATCAGCGGCACCTACCAGCGCACCCTGGCCTTTGCCGATTCTTCGCGCCATTATCTCAACGCGTTCTATCTGTCGAAATATCCCGACGGCAAGTATCTCATGGTGGCTCATCCGGAGGTGGGAATGGCGGCAGAACTCTCCTGGATGCGCTCCGGACTGCCAACCAATTATCGCGTCATCCTGGACCTGAGAAACGAGTGTGCCGTGGCTGCCCTGGCGTTGCACCAATGGTCGCTCTACCAGAGCAACAACAAGGTTTATACCCAGCTGTTCCGCGAGATAAGTGCCGATAATACGCTCGATAATTACGTGCACACGATGCAGCAGAGCGAGAACTCGAAGACCGTGGCCGTGGTGCTGCTCATCCTGTTGCTGCTGCAGTTGCCGCTGGCTTATTATCTGCTCTATTACCGCCACGTGCTGAGCTACCGGTTTGCCATGATTGAGCAGACCAAGGCTAAGCGGACTGACGAGGCTGAGCAGGAATCCCTGAAACTGGAGCTGCTGACCGATGAGCTGCATAGGGCTGAATATGAGAACGATAAGCTTCATATCTCCAATTCCGTGCTCGACAACTGTCTGTCTACGCTCAAGCACGAAACGATGTATTATCCGTCGCGCATCCGCCAGCTTATCGATTCGCAGCCCGATGATGTAGATTCGCTCAAGGAACTGGTAGCTTATTATAAATCGCTCTATTCTCTGCTCAGCGCCCAGGCGATGGAGCAGGTAGAAGGCAACATCAAGGCGGATGATTTCCTGAACCGCTATCTTGTTTCTCTGATGCGCGGCAATTCCAAGGATTACCATACCGGAGTGGCTGAGATTCCGGGTACTGCCTACGTGAGGTATTGGATTGACCAGCAGGATGTGGCCTATGATGCTGCGCTCCATGCCCAGCTCTTCACCCCTCTGACGGGCGATTTGCGCTATCTCCTTTGCCGGCAGATTGTGAGGGAACTGGGCGAGATTACCAATCTGCGCGGCTGCGGCATTAAGGCTTGCCAGGGCGATAAGGGTTGCCTCAGGATAGAGGCCGTGCTGCCGGCACGCATCAAATGGAAAAGTTTAAAATCATAAGAAAATAAAAATATCAGAAAATGGAAAATTTTAAAGTCATCATAGTAGAAGACGTGCCCCTGGAACTGAAGGGCACAGAGGGTATCTTCAAGAATGATATTCCAGAGGCTGAAATCATCGGTACTGCCGAGAGCGAAATAGCCTATTGGAAACTCATCAAGCAGCAGTTGCCCGATCTGGTTCTGCTCGACCTCGGTCTGGGCGGTTCCACCACGGTAGGCGTAGAAATCTGCCGTCAGACCAAGGAGAAGTATCCTGACGTGAAGGTGCTCATCTTTACAGGAGAAATTCTGAACGAAAAACTCTGGGTAGATGTGCTCGATGCGGGCTGCGACGGCATCATTCTGAAGAGTGGCGAACTCCTTACGCGTGGCGATGTGGCGAGCTGCATGGGAGGTAAAAAACTGGTGTTCAACCAGCCTATCCTTCAGAAGATAGTAGACCGTTTCAAGCGGAGCGTAAACAGCCAGCTGATGCGTCAGGAGGCTCTGGTGAATTATGAGATTGATGAGTATGACGAGCGTTTCCTGCGCCATCTTGCGCTGGGCTACACCAAGGAGCAGATAACCAACCTGCGCGGAATGCCTTTCGGCGTAAAGAGTCTGGAGAAGCGACAGGCAGAACTGGTTCAGAAACTCTTCCCTGACGGCAACCACGGCATGGGCATCAACGCCACCCGCCTGGTGGTAAAAGCCTGCGAGCTCCGCATCCTCGATATCGACCATCTGCAGGCAGATGAAGAATAATTCGTTTCAATAAGTGCTTTTTAAAGAATGTATAAGAAAGTATTGGCCTATCTGGCATTATCGTTGGGAATAGCCGAAGTAGTGGTGATTCTGGTTTCGTGGCTGCTTACTGCTGCGATGCCCGAGTCGTTCGCCCATTCGCTTACCAGCCCCGAGGGCATCCGCTGGTTTATGGGCCATTTTGTAGACCATCTCACCTCAGTATGGCTCGTATGGCTGGTGCTCATCAGCATCACCATCGGGGTGGTAAAGCAGAGTAGGGTGCTCCATTTCGACCATACCCAGTATCGCCAGCGCACGGCCTTGCGCCTGATGCTCATCGAGTTGTGCATCTCTGTAGGTATCCTGCTGGCGCTCACCCTCTTGCCCCATGCCATTCTGCTGAATGCCGTAGGAACCCTCTTTCCGGGTCCGTTCACGCATAGTTTCATTCCGTACATCTGTTTCTCGGTCATGGTGATGGGCATGAGTTACGGCATCATGAGCGAGAGCATCAAGGGCATCAGTCAGGTTTATGATGCGATGAATCAAGGCATCCGCCTCCTGTCGCCCTGCTTTCTTTTCTACATTCTCGTGATGCAGCTCTATACATCCATCCTCTATGTAATGGAGTAAAATAAGAGCCCCCGATGCTCGTTTCCTTGCATCAGGGGCTCTTTTCTTATTGTAGTAAAATCAGGGATTCCTGTTCGGTTTTTCGGGGAGTTCGCTTACTCCAAACCGTCTCCCTCATTACCGCCGGTGGTTCCGCCGCCTTCAGTATTTCCGCCGCCCTGGGTGTTATCCGAACCGCCGCCACCACCTGGGTTATTGTCTGGGTCTTCCACATCGCCCTTATCGTCGGAAGTAACGTTTTTCACCACCTTGCCGTTGCGGTCGTAACAGGTAATCTGGATGGAGGTTTCCTGCAGCTCGCGCTTGATGTCAACGCTTGGGGTGAAGATTACACGGCGGTTAGTAATCAGACTGGTAGCCACTTCGCCTACGGTAGGCACACTCTTGGCTCTTACGCCGAATCGCATGGTTCCCAATCCCGGAACGGCTACGGAATGGCCTTCGGTACACCACGCCTTGATAACCTCGCCTGCTGCATCCCAGCAAACCTGCATCACGCCCACGCTTACGCCGCTTCTGAGGGCAGCCTCCTTGATAACCTTGCTCTCTGAGAGCTTGTTGTAAAGTTCGGTACCGAGGATGAATCTGTACTGACCCTTCATTTCGCCTACCTGGATAAGGGTCTCCTTTGCTTTCAAATTAATTGCCATAATCTTTTGAATTTTAAATTGTTATAAACTATCAACTGTTAACTCTAAAACTACCGGATGGTAATGGTTGGCACGCAGTAGGTAGAATCTACTTTGGTGGAGATATTGTTCTCCTGATGTTGCCGCTGGTTCTTTCCGATTACGAGTCCTGCCGTGCAGGAGCTGGATAGGAAGGTGACGATGGCTGAGCAAATCGCCACGATGAGATACCGGATGAATGCCTTCATGTTCTGGTTCATGATTTTTTTCTGCCCCCTGCTAAGTTTCGCTAGCGAAACGACTCGTTTCGAGGCTTGGAGTCTTGTTTTCATTTTCATTTTTTATTTTCCCAATTAGGGAGATATTTTTCTCCAACTGGGCAAGTGATTTTGCGCGCTTTCTGAATCACGATGCAAAGATACGAAATCCCGATTTATCAGGTGTGCGATAACATGCGATACCATGCGATAGCGGAACATTTTATCCCGGTTCCCCGAGGTTATCGAAAATAGCCTTCACCTGCTTGGGCGTGAACGACTTGCAAGTCTTTTCATATCCCATCTCCTGCAATTCATCCCAGAGCGGTTGGCAACGCCGAATCCAACTCATGAGATGATTCACGGCCGTGCGTGGCATACTCTCGGGAAAGTACATCAGTCCCAGTTCCTTCTTCGTATACGTGCGGTTTATAAAATCTTCCATAATCTTAATTTTTAAATCATTTGTTTATCGGCTCCTTGCTCCCGGAAGGTGCAGCAGCCCCTAAAAGATAGTATTCGCTGAAATCCTTGCAGCCCGGTGGCAACTGGTGGTGAACCAGCTGGGGGAGTATCTCCCTGAGTTGCATGAAGAGGCTTTCGCCCGGCACATCCTGATCGGGAAACATGTGGAATTCCACCTGATACAGTCTTCCGATATCCGTCAGCAGCTGCTTATCCTCGGGCTTGAGAAGCGTGGCAGAAGGGATGGCTATCGCCTTATGTCCGGCAGAAAGCATCGCCCAGCAATCGCTACATCCCTCCGTAATAAACAGCCTCTCGCCCGGTTTCAGTCTCTTCACAACCGGCAGATTATAGATGCTGCATCTTGCGCCGTAAGGGAACCGAAAGCGGGGAGCATCCTGCTCCTTTTCTTCGCCCAGACTTTTTTCTTCAGAAGAAACATTCCCCTCAGAAGAACCACCTTCCGATGAAGATTTTTTCTTCGTGTAATCCAGGTTCCGGTTCTGAATACCAATAAGCCGCCCATCGGTATTGAAGTAAGGAATCTGCAGCCAATTGATGCCCTTCTTATCCGTCCAGGAAGTAAGTCTGCACCAGTTCACCACTCTCCAGTCAATCTTCCTCTCCTCAAAGAGAAATCTCCGAGCTGCCTGGTTGAGCCAGGGATGCTCAAAGAATCTCGCATACCTGCTTGCATCGAAGGAAGATTTCCCCGGATTATCACCCGAAGAAGAATCACCGGATGAAGAGTCCGAAGAAGCTCCTCTGCCCGAAGAGCCCCCAAAGGAAGAGTTTTTCCCCGAAGAAGAATCCTCCTCCAGCTGAATCTGATGTTCCCCAGCGAGCCATCGGCAAGCCGCCGGAAAATCCTTCCCCAGGTATCGCATCGCCAGGTCGATGGTGCCGATGGAACTCCTCATGCATACATAGCATCTGCAGCTGTTCTTGGTCTTGCTGAACATAAGGCTGGCGTGGTGGTCGTCATGGAAGGGGCAGAGCGCCTTATGGTGCTCCACCTTTATCCCTATCTCTTTCGCAACCTTCTCTATCGGAAGTTCGCGCAGTTTCTGAATCTCATATTTCTCCATCATATCCCTTTCCCTTTCTTTTTCTTGGCATCAGCAGCCATCTCCTTCTGCCCGTCATCAGCCTCTTCCTTCTTTCTTCTAGAGCCGCCACTCTTGCCCCCGTTCCGAGCGATTCCATCGCTCGGAACGCTTCCTGTCAAGTACTCCTCAGTCTTAGTATAAAGCCCCGTTTCTGCCGAAAAGGTGATAAACTTGCGGAACACCCATTTCCTGATTTGCCCCTTCGTGCCATCTTTCGATTTCCCCAGCTGCAAGCGGAGCGATTCCAGCTGCGCCTCGTTGAAAGGGTTTGGCAGGTCGTCAAGCAGGTTCTTAGGTCCTCTTCGCTGCGCCTCGCTTACCGAGTCAGCATCCTGGTTCAGCAGGTCGGCGAATAGCTGCATCTTGCTCCAGATATCATGATAAACCAGCCACTCCACAAGCTCACCCATCGCCTTCGTCCAAGTCTGGTCGTTCAGCACCCAGAGCAGGCAGCCCGCCTTCCATGCCGACACGATGGAGCGCTTCGAGATATCCCACAGCACATCATCATCCGTCAAGTCAGCAAGCGTAGCCATATCTGCCGCCAGACGGTCGGTAAGCAAGTTCAGAGGCTTGATGATAAACCGTCCCTTACAGATGCTGAGTTTCACCAGATACTCATCCAGCTTTTCAAAGAAACCGGCATCATATTCACCCTGTCTTGGAATCTTTCCCACTCGCGCCTGACGCGCCTTATAAGAGAATACCATTCGGCCGAAAGTACCATTGAAGAGCTCGTTCTTGTAAAACTTGCGGGCTGCAAATGGGGTAGAAGAGAGCGTGAGATTGGCTCGCAGAACCGGATTACCTGTTATGCCGTCTGCCGTTGCTCTCAGAGCTCCGGCTCGCTGGCGGTCGTAGATATTGCGCAGCATTTGAGATATCTGCTTATGTCCGCCACACATCCGGTCCGCCATCTCCACCTCGGGCAGATTGAGGTATTGCGTTCTCTCGCCCAACTTCTCGCATCCCATGGCATTCTGGATGAAGGCGGCGTTGGTGACATCTGAGGGTGGAAACCAGAAACTCACATCCGGACGTGCCGGTTTCTCCTTGTTGGCAGACTTCGTTTTCATCTGTCTCTGCCATTCCACAAGCTTATCAAGTTCCTTCTCATCATGTTCACGGAAGTTATGACAGATAGCTTCCACGATGTTGGACAGTTGTCCCTTATTACAGCCCGAATCGGCCACGAGATTGGCCATCATGCCACATAATTCCTTCCAACTGAGGTCGGGATATTGAAATTTCGCCTCACTTACCTGCGCTCCGAGTATCGGAAAGAGCATCGGAACTAAGGGCTCATGCATGTCTTTTGATACCTGAGAGAGCAAAAGTTGCACACATTCGGTGCCTTTTCCCAGCTTTGGCATCGTCGGAGCGGTTGAAATTGTGATATTATACTTCAAATTTTTTGTCTTCATTTCTTCTTAATTTATTGATTATGAGCTTTTTAGAGAGAAGTGGAGTTGGGAGGAGCGTTCCAGTTCCAGTTGTTCCAATTATTTTTTTGAGCGTTCCATTCCACCTTCTTATATATATAACTATCTATATATTAAGTAGTTATAGAGTCTCTATAAAGGGATATTGTCCTATGAAAACCTATTTGGAACAATTGGAACAACTGGAACAACTGGAACGCTTGCCCGAAAATCACTTCAGTTTTAATCCTGTTACCGGCACTCCCGAAGTCCCCATTTCCTCTAGAAAGCCTCAACTCTGTTTATCTGTCATCACTCTTGCCGCTAATGATGCGCAGCTCGTCGGCGGCACCCTGGCAGAAGTCCTGGAAGGTGAAGTGCTCTGAGAACTGCGGGCGGTTGAAGGTAGGGTAGAGCGTACCGTCTTTTTTCCGGTTCACGTTGATGTACTTTCCTTCATACACATGCGGATTTCTCTGCACCACCTTCTGCAGTTTCTTCTCCTGGTCATTCTGCACAAAGGTGAAGTGATCTTCTCCATCGTGCGTAATGGCTCCATCCAAATACTCGCCAACGGCCATGCGCCCTGGCTCCTTAGTCATCAACTTGAGGTCGATACCCAATTCTGTGTTTGGGTAGAATCCCTTTTCTGCCTTACCTGAACTTTCGTTCATATTGTCATTTAATACTATATTCATTTTTACTTGAGTATTAAATAAGCCTCTCTGGTACGATGACGTTCGAAGAGGTTTCCCTGCCATCTTTTCTAGTACCATCATTCCCCATTTTGTGATTTGCAACTCGCCTGATGGGTAGTCATCTTGTTATCAGATGCCGGGTGCAAAGATAAGGCGAAAAATCCGTGCGAGTGCAAAAATAATCGGTTTAAATCCTTGAAATCCATGGTATTAGGAATCAGTAGGAATCATTAGGAATCAATCGGAATAAAATCAAGGAATCAATCGGAATGCAAAAAACACAAAAAGCGGCAACCACCATCCTTTTGTCGGATAATCGTTGCCGCTTTCAATAGCGTATTTTTTGTTTTCAGAAAACAACAGATGATAGTTATTCCGTTGTCATAGCTTTAAATATATCCTCTCCGATATTTCTATCTGTTTCCTTCCATTGTAAATGTTTTGGTGGGAGCGGTGGTACTGTCTTGCCTTTTTGTTTGCCTCCGTGCAATTTTCTGTTCATTCCATCAGCCATATTTTTTATGGCTTTTTCATCACTATACTTAAGCACTCCAATTCCAATCAGAGCACGGATAAAATCTATACATTTCACTCCAGGGCGGATAGCTTTTACTTCCATGCCAATAGCCATCAGCATGGCTACCTGTACATTGGTTGTCAAGTCAATCACATAAGCTGCTTTTTCAATTTGATTTCTGGAAATCTTTACAACTTTATTTGGCAAAGTAAAAGTAGGTTTCATTACTTTATTGATGGCATCTCTACAGTCATCTGAGATGCATACTTCATCAGGAACTGCATTTTGCTGTTTTGTATAGGATTCCAGATTCTTTATCAACTCGTTTTGATAGAGTTGCTCTTTGAGTCTTAAAACCACAAGTTCGGTACCCATGATATCATACATTTCTCTTCTTGAAAGGTGCAGATAACGCATTTGAGGTACGATATCTTTCTTTTTCAAGTTGTGGGAATGAAAAATTCCTCTTGGTACTTTGTCTAGCCAAGCTGTAAGCCTGTTGATTTCAGATTCTATTACTTCCGTTTTAGCCAGCCCCAATGGAACTTTTAAATAGTTGTCGTCGTATCTTTTAAAAAATCCATCCTTTTCATTGGAGAAAAACTTTTTCATTCTAACCAGATGTGTCTCGTAAATCTTGTTTCTATCCTCTTCTCTATGTATATTTGCCACAAGATTCTGGATTTTATGGCAGAGATTTTCTAATTTCTTTTTAGTTGAACTTGATATTGCTGAGTGATTATTTGTGAAATCTTTCAACTTATTGAGAATTCGACTTGTATTTTTGCAATCAACATCGCAAAGTGTTAGGGGAATTTGGGCGCAGTAGTGCTCACTTAGCCTAATGAGTTCTTCTGCATCCTCATCCTTGAAATCTCTTGGTAGCAGTAAACTTGTTACTAACTCAATCTTATTTTCTTCCTCCATGAATGGCATAGAAATATCAAATGGGGATGGATCAATTTTTCTTTTGTATGGTTCGGGGGGCAACAGGCATTCCTTTGGAATGTCAACATCTGCTGTTAAAGTGATGTAGCCAACCTTGCCAATAACCTTGGCCTTTACTATTGTTGTAGAAGACTGCTCTTGGGGAAATACACGTTGTATTTCTTTGGTGTAATTTTCTGATATATAGCCAATCTTATTGTAGTTCTGATAGTACACGGCAATAGCGTTTGAACTATAAACGTTGTCAGGTTCTCTTTTCAAGTAGACCATTGATGGAATAGGCAGTTGTGCTACAAATTTTTGGGCATTTTGGGTCTTCTCCTCGAAATTCTTTCCAGGCATTTGGTATCTGATTGCAGTAATCTCGAAATTCATTTTTATCTATATTATTAAGTTTTCTATATTATGTTTTAATATTCTCCATACAACTCGGTCTAATCCTCCTTATCCAGATAAAAAACTTCCAAGGAGAGGCAAATCCACTATTGGCTTCTCATCTTGTCATCATTAGTAGTAAGGAACTTAGCGTTTGCCTTTCCCTGATGCTGAAGAAATTTTTGTACTTGAAATACTTGATTCATAGCTGTTCTTTTTTTATTCTGATGCAAATTTACGATAAAAAAACAGAAACGCAAAGCAAAATCTCGCGTTTCGTGATAAATTCACGTAATTTAATATTAAAAGCTGTGTTTTTCGTTATTTTTCCTGCTTTAAAAAGCCAATTCTATGGTAAAATTAAATTTATGTATAGCTAAAGAGCTTCTTTTAATCTTGCTTATCTGCAATAAAAATGAAAATAAATCCCATTTCTTTTTGTTTTTTGCCAGTTTCTTCGTACCTTTGCAGATGGATTCGGCAGGAGCCGCTTCCAGACATTTTAGTAAAAACAAAGCATTGACTATTATTGTGGTCTTCCGGAAAAAGCGTAGGAAACTTTCTTTCTGAATAAACGACCGCACCAATAATGGTTGGCTTCATCTGTGGTAAGCATAGGTGAGCCTCTCGTCAAATATGTAGAGTCGATGTTCATGCCCTATATAGGGTGTGAGCATTCTTATATTTGACGGTGGTTCAGACTTTCCTACGCTTGCCACGGAAGACCTTAAGAATCGTTCACACCCTTCTTTTGTGTCTCTTTGTGAGTAGCCTGATGATAGTTGGATGCAGCTATTAATAACTATCAGAATATGGCAGACAATTTTGATGAATTACATCGGAAAATAAAAGATTTGGAGGGTGAAGTGGCTTATCTTAATGCTCAGCTGAAGCAAGATAACCGTTTTGGACTTCATTGGATAGATGTGCCTGAAGCTTTTGAAGCTGGAGGAGAAAATGCTATTCCGATTCTTGAGGAAGTACCCGATCTTTCCATCACGACAGATGATGGAAAACCTACTCATATACTCATAGAAGGTGATAATTATCATGCTCTTACTTGCCTTAATTATACGCATCAAGGTAAGGTGGATGTAATTTATATTGATCCTCCTTATAATACGGGTAGTGATGGGTTTACGTATAAGGATAAGAGATTCCTAGATAAGTATCCTGATGGGGCAAAAGTTCCTTCAAACCATCCACTAAGGCATAGTTCTTGGCTTTCGTTTATGGCTAAACGCTTAAAGTTGGCAAAAAGTCTTTTATCTGATAGGGGCGTTATTTTTATTTCTATAGATGATAATGAGTTTTCAAAGTTACGAGAATTATGTGATCAAATTTTCGACTCAACAAATTTTGCAGCTGTCTTTTTATGGAAAAGAACAGATACGCCACCTTCTTTGTCGAATAAAGTAAGACGAAAATTAGAGTATGTCTTATGTTATACATCAAGACCTCTTCCTAAACGGCAGTTTGTTCAGGGTTATGTGGATGGAGATGATGCCCCTTTGTTGAATGCAGGTAATCCTATTGGTACTTTAGAGTTTCCTATAGGTTCTGTACATTTCAACATAGCCGATGGTGTGTATTCTGCATCTGATGACAAAAAAATAAAATTGTTGGATGAGGTGGTGGTAAAGAATGGTTTGAATGCCAAAAAGTTTAGAGCTTCAGGTCATTTTAAATGGGGGCAGAATAATTTGATGAACGAAATAGGGAATGGTACATACTGTTTGATTAAAAGTAAGTTGTTTTCTATACGTTATCAAAAGGCTAATAAGTCGTATAAAATACCCTCTAACATAATAGATTCTCAAGTAGGAGTTGGAACAAATGAGGATGCAAAGAAGGAATTGCGCAGTATCGGTTTGGTGGGAAGTTTTGATTATGCAAAGCCACTTTCCTTAATAAAATATTTGGTAAAAATGGGATTCTATGAAGATAAAAACATTTGCGTCATGGATTTCTTTGCTGGTACTGGTACTACGTTACAGGCTGTTATGCAATTGAATGAAGAAGATGGTGGAACTAGACAATGTATCTTGTGTCAATCTAACGATGATGAGGATAAAGTGTGTTCTTCTTTTACTTATCCGCGAGTTTCTGCTGCAATAAAAGGCTATGTAGCTCACAATAATTTGACGGAAGAGTTGTGTCGCATAAAACTTACAACAAAGAATATTTTGAAATCCGAAGACTTGTTGTCTCAGATTAGAGAAATACAATTAGATAACGAAAAAAAATATGAGTCGTTTAAGACTTTAATAAAAGAAGATGCCCTAGTGTTGGAAGGAACTCATAAAATGAATGCTGATGTCCCGCCTCTCGGCAATTCTCTCAAGTACTATCGCACTTCTTTCGTAGGAACAAGTACGGCTAATCAGGCTACAGACCATGACAAGACAATCCTTGCCCAAAAGGCTGGATGCCTGCTGGCCTTGGCTGAGAATACGCTTTACGAAATGAAGAAAACTGATAGCTATCAGATATTCAAGGACAAAAATCATGATGTATGGACGGCAATCTATTTTAAAGAAGATTATCGCCCGAAATATTTCAACGAATTTGTTCATGAAGTAGAGCAGCTTCAGGGCGTAAAGAATGTATATATTTTCAGTTGGGGCGACGTCGGTTCTTTCGATTCCTATTTCGAATATCTTTCTGGGGTAAATCTGAAGAGCATTCCTCAGCCTATCCTCGATATTTACAAATCTTTAAATGCTTAAGAAAGTATGGAACAGATACCTTTTCAGATAGAAGCCGTTGATAAACTGGTGGCTAATATAAAGCGATTATGGGGACATGGAGATCGCCAGATTCCTGTTGTTCTGAAAGCTCCTACAGGAAGCGGTAAGACTTATATGACTCAGAAGATGATTTGCGAGATGGCAGAACAGCCAGATTGGGATAGAGAGGTGGCTTATGGATGGATTACATTCTCCGACGACCTCGCCATGCAGAGCAAGCATAAGTTTGATGTCTACTTCCCTACGAGTAAGCATGGACGATTGTTGACGATAGAAGATTTTAGCCTTGGGGCTCTGCTGAAAAACGATGTGCTTTTCATTAACTGGCAAAAACTGGTGAGCGAGAAAGCCGGAAACCGTATATACAGACGACCGGAAAATCCAGATGAGCGACATGAGAGTAGAGTATACTTCGAGGATTTTGTAGAGAATACCCATGCCAACGGCGTGGAAATAGTATTTATAATCGACGAGTGCCATCTGAATGTAACCGAAGCTGCTAATCGTGACGTGATTAGCAAACTCGACCCGAAAATCTGCATTCATGTCTCTGCTACTCCGCCTCCTGAAGTGATGGCAAAAGCTGTAGATTATGACTCGAATGTGATAATAAAGCATGAAGATGTGGTAGCACAAGGGCTGATTAAGGAGAGCATCATTACCCAGACGAAAGAGAATTTGGATAAATATCAAGGCGAAGATGAAGATCATGTCCTGCTGAAACTTGCTATCGAAAAGCGCAGGGAACTTAAAGCGGAGATTGAGGCCTTCGGCAAAAACGTCAATCCGCTAGTTATCATCCAGTTGCCAAATGATGATGAAACCTTGATAGAACAGGGGCAGCCTACCAAGGAAGAGATTACGAAAGAATATCTTATCTCGCAGGGGGTAAAGGCAAACAGAATTGCATCTTGGTTTACTGGTAAGGCTAAGCCTGAGGGGCTGGAACGGAATGATAGCGAATACGAATACCTTCTGTTTAAAACCGCAGCCGGTACAGGTTGGGATTGTCCCCGTGCTCAGGTTCTGGTCATGTTTCGTGATATTAAATCTGAAATTTTCAGTACTCAGACCATCGGTAGAATTCTCCGTGTTCCAATCATGCACGAAGAAGTGTCTAAGGTTTTCCGTAATGGTTATCTTTATACCAACTTCTCACGCAAAGCTGTAACAGAGGCTGATTATGGCGGAATGGGCAACAAACCAAAAACGCTTATCTCTTACAACAAAAAGGGGGAAGATTACATCATCGACCCGAATCTGATGACAGATATGCTGTCGCGTGTAGATTATGGAGATTTGGGTAAATCGGGTGAATTCCAACAATGTCTGTTTGATACATTCAATCGCTATTTCGGCATTACTGATGAGGATGTGTTTGATGATGTTGTAAAAAGGAAACTAGAAACTAAAGGACTCTACTTGAAGGGAAATTTAGCGCATGAGATAGTTTCAGATGCTCAATTCTATGATTACGAAAATATTGGAATCAACCTCAAGGAAGCTAAAGGGGTAGAGCGCGAGTGGAGTAGGAGTGATGTGCAGAAACTCTTTACTTTCACTTTGGTGGAAATCCTGCGTTCGCAATCAGATAATGATTGTAAGGTGGGAAACATCGTGCGTTCTGTTCCAACTTTGAAAAGTGCCATACGCTTGTGGTTCAAGTATTATGCTCTAAAGAATGAAGACGAAGACAAATGGTATCGTATTTTCTTGCATGATGCATTAAACGGTTCAGCTTCAAGTATATTCAGACGTCTTATCACGGAAACGCTTAAGGCATACCATCCTTTGCTCGAAGAACAATTACGTAAGCGCAGAGAGGAAAACCGAAAGCGGCAGAGTGTTCCTTTTGTCTTGAAGAAGATGTATTCTTATACAGAAGAACATGATGAGTTGACGGAGCAGAAATGCCTGTTGCATCCTTTCTTCTTGGGCCAAAACTATACTGGCAGAAAAACGGAAGAGAGCTTTTACAAGTATCTTGAGGGTCAGGATGGTATAGAATGGTGGTTTAAGAATGGAGATAGTGGTAAGGATTGGCTTGCCATTCGTTATTTCAGCGAAGAACGCAACGAAGAAGCACTTTTCTATCCCGACTGGATTTTCAAAAAGAAGGATGGTACTATCGGCATCTTTGACACCAAAGGAGGTCAGACGGCTGCATCTAAAGACACGAAAAACAAGGCTGAGGCTTTGCAGAAGCGTCTTTCTATGTTGAACAACTTGGCTGAAGGCAGAATAAATTACGTTGGCGGTATTGTAATAGCTGCTAATGGTACATGGTATTATAATGATAATGAGGAATATGCCTATCAGCCTGGTAGTACAGATGGTTGGAAAATGATGCAGGATATGTTTGATGTGCTTATGGATGGGGACAGCTTGAATACAGCAATTCTTCATAGCATCTCTCCTTCCGACCGCTTCACCCGTTTCCTCCCTCTGTATTCCATCCAAGCTGCCTGTGGTTACTTCGATAAATATGAGGAGCCGGAGACGGAAGGATGGGTGGATGTATCCTCATTACCATTCACTCCAAATAGGGAAATGTTCGTGGTTCATGCCAAGGGCAACTCGATGCTGCCGAAAATTAAGGATGGAGACTTGTGCGTGTTTGAACGTTATCATGGAGGTTCAAGGGAGGGAGAAATCGTACTCTCGCAGGTGAATGAATATTACGAGGAATATGGCGGAAAATATACCATCAAAAAGTTTCATAGCGAGAAAACTGCAAACGAGGACGGGATAGAAGTTCATTCTAAGATAGAACTCCAACCCCTCAACAAGGATGGCTTCAAGACCATAGAAGTTCCAGAAGATAATGAAGCAAATATAGCCGTTATCGGCATCTTGAAATACATTATCAACTAAAGATAAAAGGGCAAAGGCATTACCTATCATCAGGTAAATACTTTTGCCCTTTCTCTTTATTCCACCTCCTCGCACATGGCCATCTCTGCTCCCCGGTAAATCACGACGAGCTGATGAAGCTTCGTTCTCTTTACTGATTCGCGCACGATGTCGCTATCGGCGTAGCGCCTTATCTGAGCAGAGGCTTCCTCGAAGAGATGGTTCAACTGCTCATCGCTGGTGCCCGGCTTACAATATTTCAGCTCCACGATGTAGGAATCTTCCATGTCCTTATAAATGTCGCAGAGGGGTAGGAGGAATATGTCGGCATAACCGCCATCGTTGTCAAGTTCTGAGATGGGACGGTAGAACTTGCATTGGCTCGTCATCGCCAGGGTGAAACCATGAACGTAGGCCTCGCCCTTCTGCTTGTCGCGCTGGGAAGAGAAGCGCTTCAGGCAATCGGCTATGTAGGCGAAGTAGGGCTTGAATGCGCCTTCGTAGGCAAGCTTGCTCTCCAGTTGGGTCTTGTCGTATTGCTCAAATGTGAGGTCATTCTCCTTATAGGTATCCAGCAGATAGGTGTACATCTGGTCTCGTACCACCTCGTTGGGAACCACAAAGCGGGTGTTGCCCTGGTAGGTGCCGCCTATCGTTACCATGCCGAAATAGAAGAGCAGACTCAGAAAATTGTCCGGGTCGTTGATGCGCTCGGCGGGGAAATTCTCCATCAGGGTTCCCGTGGTGAATCCCTTGGTTACAATATCCTGTATGATGCTGGCATCGTGGGCAAACTCCTTATCGTGGCGGATGAGCATGCGGATCTTGTCGTAATCGATGCGGATGTTGGTTTCCAACATACTATCAGGAATATCATAATCGTTGCGAATGTAATTGTCCACAAAATTGAGCACCATCACGGAGTTGTACATGGTTGTCTTGCCATATCTTCTGATGCTGAAACAATAATTATCATACCATGGTTTCATCACTTCTATAAGCTCATCCACGCTATGGCGGAATGGCAGCACGCTAGAGTAATAAGCCAGCATTTCACGTACTTCATCCTCGGTAAATCCTACCATCTCGTTGAACTCAGGAGATAGGGAATAGTTGGTTCCAATGTTGAAACCGCTGGTCAGATCATCCATGGTTACGGGGCTTACTCCTGTAACGAAGACTCTACCCAACGAATCTCCTGCAGCTCCCTTGATTGTGTCGAAGAAATGGCGCAAATATCCCTCGCCGTGAGTCTGCTCGCGGTATCGGGTTTCATGCTCTTTGTGGGCAAGAATCTGATTGGTAAAATGATCGTACTCATCGATGAAGAGATAAATCTTCAAGCCTGTTTCAGCACATTTGTCGCATAGAAATCCCAATTGGGCAACGGCATCTTCCTTCTGGTTCATCTCTTCCTTTATGCCCGGTGGCAACAGGTGGGCGTATCTGCTGCAGAAGGAATTGAACTTGTTGTTGCAATGGGCATCAAGTCCCTTTTTATAATTATCCAATCCTGCTGAAATCATGGCAAAATTCAGATGCAGGATAAGATAACTGTTGCGTTCGGGGGTAGGATTTTCTCCGATGTAAAGTTTCCCGAAGAGGCTTTCGAACTGATCTTTCTTATTGATGTCGTAATAGTTTTCGAGCATGGAGATTGTAAGGCTCTTTCCGAAACGGCGAGGGCGTATGAAGAAGAAATATTTGTTTGATTCTTCTATATTCTCAATGAAAGGAGTCTTGTCAACAAAGTAGCAATCTTCCTTGATAACATCCTCGAAATTCTGCATTCCATAAGGGATGCGCTTGCGATAGATTCGCTTTTGTCTTTCTATTTTTGCCATAATCGAAACCAACTTTTTGTTTTTATGCCGCAAAGTTAAGATTATTATTTGGAATAAGCAAAGTTTTTTGAGCATTTTTCTTGGTGGTTTATCAAAAATGTGTTATTTAGCGCAGGAAAACTGAAGGAACCTGAATGACATGTGTAACAGACGTGTTTTGCCCCCCCTTTTTACTTTCCTCTTTTTAATTCTAACCGGTATTATGGTAAATAGGCATTATGAGAAAAAGAATTTTGGATTGCTTTATTCTGTCAGCATAATTACATTAAAAGTACGAAATAGCCAAGTAAAACTTAGAAAATTAGCATTTTTTCTTAAAAAAATTAAAACCGAGTACCCTTAAGGCCATCTGAATACGTAATATGAGTAGTTTTTAGTAACTTTGCAACATAAAATTAAAAAATAGAAATGAAAAAAGTATTTTTAATCTTTCAATTACTCCTTGTAGTAATGCTGGCTCAGGCGCAGATGATGAACCCTGTGAAGTTCACCAGCTCGCTGAAAACAGACGGAAGTGCTGTGGCCGAAATCGTGTTTAGCGGAAAAATCCAACCGGGATGGCACGTCTATTCTACCGGTTTGGGTGGCGACGGACCTATTTCCGCTTCGTTCAACGTAAACAAGCTTGAAGGAGCTGAACTCGTAGGAAAACTTCAGCCACGCGGCAGAGAGATTGCAAAGTTCGACCCTCTCTTCGAAATGAAACTCCGTTATTTTGAGGGTAGCGTTACCTTTGTACAGAAAGTGAAGTTTACCCAACCAAATTATCATATTGATGCCTATCTGGAGTATGGCGCCTGCAACGACCAGAACTGTATGCCACCAAGCGAGGCTGGTTTTAAGCAGAGTGGCAAATCACCAGCCGTTGATGCTCCTGCAGCTGGAGCAAAAGATGCTCTGAATGCAAAGGATGCGAAGGCGATAGATCCTGCTCTTGCAGCCAAGATGAAGGCCGATTCGCTTGCCAAAGCCGCAGCCCTGGCTCAGACCGATAGTGCTACTCAGCCCGTAGATTCCGCAGCTTTGGCATCTGCTATGGAAAATCTGAACGTCAAGGACTTATGGAAACCGGTTGTTAAAGAACTTCAGGCATTTGGCGGAGCTAACGACATCGCCAACCATTCGCTCTTCTACATCTTCTTCATCGGTTTCGTGGGCGGTCTGCTTGCGCTCGTCATGCCTTGCATCTGGCCTATCATCCCGATGACCGTAAGTTTCTTCCTGAAGCGTGCTAAGAACGATAAGAAGAAAGGTATCCGCGATGCGATTACTTATGGTTTGAGCATCGTAGTCATCTATCTGGTTTTGGGTCTTGCCGTAACAGCCATCGCAGGTCCTAGCACCCTGAATGCGCTCAGCACAAGTGCCGTTTTCAACATCATCCTCTTCCTCCTGCTTGCCGTTTTCGCCTTCTCGTTCTTCGGTTGGTTCGAAATCAAATTGCCTGACAGTTGGGGAAATGCGGTAGACAACAAGGCTTCCAGCACCACGGGTATGATTTCTATCTTCCTGATGGCTTTCACCCTGGTATTGGTCAGCTTCTCATGTACAGCTCCTATCATCGGTTTGCTGCTGGTTCAGACCGTTACATCCGGCGACTGGCTCGCTCCTACCGTGGGAATGTTCGGTTTTGCGCTTGCTCTGGCGCTCCCATTCACCCTCTTCGCCCTCTTCCCATCATGGTTGAAGTCGGCTCCTAAGTCGGGTTCGTGGATGGAGACCATCAAGATTGTGCTCGGCTTCATAGAGCTTGCCTTCTCTCTGAAGTTCCTCTCTGTAGCCGATCTGGCTTACGGCTGGCACATCATGGACCGCGAGGTATTCCTCTCTCTCTGGATTGTCATCTTCGGTCTGTTGGGTCTCTATCTCATCGGCAAGCTGAAGTTCCAGGTTGATGCAATCGGGGGCGACATCAACAAGCCTATGCCTGTAGCCTGCATCATGTTGGGTCTCTGTTCTTTGGCATTCTCGGTTTATATGATTCCAGGTCTCTGGGGTGCTCCTTGCAAGGCTGTGAGCGCATTTGCTCCACCTATTAATACACAGGACTTCAACCTCAACACCAAGACCGTAGAGCCTGCTTACAAGGATTATGAGTTGGGAATGGCTGCTGCCAAGGCTTCCGGCAAACCGGTATTGCTTGATTTCACGGGTTATGGCTGTGTAAACTGCCGCAAGATGGAGGCTTCTGTCTGGACAGACCCATCGGTTGCCGATAAGCTGACAAAGGATTATGTTCTCATCTCACTTTATGTTGATGACAAGACTCCTCTTCCTGAGCCTATGGAGGTAACGTTTAATGGCGAGAAGCGCACCCTGAGAACCGTTGGCGACAAGTGGAGTTATCTGCAGGCAAGCAAGTTTGGAGCTAATGCCCAGCCATTCTATGTGGCTATTGACAACGATGGCAATCCTCTTGCAGCAGCCTTCAGTTTCAAAGAAGATGTTAGTGCTTATCTCGACTTCCTGAACAAGGGTCTGGATAATTACAGAAACAAATAATATATGATTTAATAGTTCAAATAAGGCCGGTATTGGTTCATTTAAGTAGATTTATGAAGGATAAATTTTAATAGATTAGTTTATTCAAGGTAGATTTATTTAGGATAGTTACTTCCCCCGACAGGTATGGTTTCCAAGCCATCCTGTTGGGGGATATTTTTGTAAAGGCACAAAAAAATAGGGCCTGTTTCACAACAGACCCTAAACATACTTACTAAAACTAAATTAACCACTAAAAAAACTAATATTTTTTAATCCTAGAAAATAAGGTGAAGAACACCTTAAATCTAAAAACCTAATCTATGACACGAAATCATCCCGATTTCTTGATTGCAAAGATAGGGCTTTTATATGAAACCGCCAAACTTTTTCCCAACTTTTTTTCAAAGAACTGGCTTTTTCATAGGGATTTCACATTATTTAATCAATAACTACCCTACCTTCACATTTTAGAACCTATAGCCAACGGTCATCAGTAACTGGTGGCGCTTGTTGTCAACCTTGGTTGCATTAACAGAGCAGCCCATATCCGTAAAACTTTCGAATGGATAGAAATCTCCCTTTTGAGAAGAATACTGATAAGCCACATCTATAGCCAAATTCTGGTAATTGAAACCTACACCTAAAGTAAAACGGTTTGTTGCCTTCCAGTTGGTGTAATCAGCAGAAGAAGCGATGTAAACGCCATTACTGTCAAATGTCTGATCGCGCAAAGCATTATCTTTATACATTGGCGATACATAATTATAACCTAATCGGATTGACAACATGTCAACAGGCTTAATCTCTGCACCCAACTTCAAGGTACTTACACCTTGCAGGTTCAATTGAGTATCGTGATTCATTGCCTCATCACTACTACTGCTCTCATAATAGTCTCCCCAATAGGAATCATAATAACCACCATCCTTCACACGGTTGTCCATATGATCGTACCAGGCATATTCATAAGTTGCACCAAGTGCCAGATAATTTCCTATAGTATGCCCCAAGCTGGCGCCCACCTTCCATGGTGTATTAAGCCGGAAATCATAATCTATACTCTGTCCCCTACTACCCTTGACATAACAAGGCTGCTGACTTCCATCTTTTTCCTCATAGATAGCAGGATCATAATTCCCCGAAATAGTAATATCATTATCGCCACTAACTGTGAGATCATAGAAGATAGGGCTATTAAAATAAGCACCAATACGGAAAGGAGAATCCTTGACTGGACGGAAGATAACACCCGCCTTCACATCAAATCCTGTTCCAGTAATCTTCAATTGCTCAAATGAATCCATTATATTGCCATCAACGAAGTCTTCAGAATAAAGAGAATTACTATTGTAATGAACATCATGAAGTCCGACTGTCAAACCAAGCCAAACCTGATTATTAAGCGAGCCACTAATGTTGAAATCATAGGTGCCAATATAACCATGCTGATACTGACCAAACAAATACTTATCAGCCTCAGCATAAGCCAAACCACCATCAGTAGGAACAGTAAACAAACCAGGCTGATAGTTTCCGGAATTATCCTTATATCCACCAAGGTTGGCGTCCTGACTGGTCCACCCAGCATACTCCTTGAAATTCTTAGCTGCGGTTATCTTATTAAGAGAAACATTCTTTAAAGCTCCAGCAGCATTCAGAATCTGTCCAAAGTCGGCACTCTTATGATAATTGAAAGCCAGATTCAGCCAATTGGTGCCTTTGTTTTTCGGACTCCATACGATACCCACCTGGTCAAAGGTAGGATGACTCTTTTTACCATTAAAAGTAATACGAGCATCATTATACTCTGTATAATTCTCTGCATCTGTCTGGGCGATAACTCCTGCAGTAAGAGTTATTTGGCTTTTACGGAAAAGACCAATACCAGCAGGGTTACTGCTGATAGTGGAAATATCGGCGCCCAAAGCTTCCATAGCACCACCCATACCCACATAGCGGGCAGTACCTGTAAGCTGGGGTGCAGCCAACTTAGCGTCCTGATAGGTTTCTTGCGCAGCAGCAGTCATGCTAGCCATGAGCATACTGGCAAAGAATATATGTTTTAAATTATTCATAATCTTAAATACTAATTGTTATTATCAATTTATCTTCTTCCTCCGAAGCTGCCGCCACCAGAGTGACCACCGCCGCCTCCGAAGCTACCGCCACCGGAACGGCCGCCACCGCTGAAGCTGCCACCTCCGAAATTACCGCTACTGTTACTAAAGCCAGAATTACTACGACTACCCCAAGAAGAGTTATTATTAAAGTTGCCAGTATTCTGACGCTGGCCAAAGCTACGGTTAGAACCACTACGGCGTGAATAAGTATTACGGTTATTACCGCCAACACCTGTATACTGGTGATTAGAACCATCAATACGACCTGGGTTGTTATAGCGAATGTTGCCTGCAAAGCCACCATAGCTAACATGCCCGATTACCGGACCGCCCCAATACCAAGGATTATAGTAGCCGCCCCAGCCATAATACCAAGGGTCGTACCAGCCACCATACCAGCCGCAGTAACCATAATACCATGGATCATACCAAGGGTCGAACCAAGGATCATACCAGCCGGCATAATAGCCGTAGCGCCAAGGATTGTGCCAGCCCCACATGCGGCTGCGCCAGTAGTAAGGACCGTAACCATAATAATCGTAGAACCACGGATCATAGAATCCGTCCCATCGGCTCATCTCGCGTGTGCGTACGAAATCCTCATCCCTGTCAGCATACTTCTGGGCGAAGTAAGCATCATCATAAATGCTGTCTGGCGCCACACCCTTGCCCACATGGAACTGTATAATGTCGTTGCCCAGGGAATCTTTCCCTACATTCTCATAATGGCTGAAGATTCTGCCGCCTCGATTGTATTCATCAACAGAACGGTCGCTTCCGCTCCAAAACAGCCGATAAACACTATCTCTACGTGCCCGCTGCTCAGCATACTGGCGCTGAAGCAGAGCCCGTCTTTCAGCCTTTTCCTTGGCCTCCTTCTTCGGATTGAAGTAGAGGTCATCGTCCTGTGCCATCGAAGTGAGTGGCATCGCAGCTGCGATAAGGACTGCAAGAAGATACTTTCTTTTCATATTCTGTTCTCCTATTTATTTTTTTCTCCATTTTTCTCTTTCCAGATCCATCATAAACCATCAGGAAAAATACTCCAGAAAGAGCCCTTTTCTGATTATATAATAATCTGGATGCAAAAATATTGCTTATCTTTATGCAAAAATACAGAATTTCCCTAAATAATTGTAGGTTTTCCCCTATTTTTTTATAATTTTGCAGAAGATTTAAAACAAATCTAGCTTTTTTGAACATTCGAAGGCGTTTTTAGACAAGAAATTAATACAAATTAAATATGAAATATTTAGTAGCAACATTCACTATTGAAACGACTGCCGACTTGATGCAGGCCTCTCAAGATCTGCTTGCCGATGGTGCAGCCGAAGCCGGATTTGAATCTTTTGAAGAAACAGAAACCGGACTGGAAGCGTATGTGCAGAAAGAACTCTTCGACAAGGAGATACTGGATGCCTATATTGCTGATTTCCCTATCGGGGATACGAAAATTACCTACGAGGTGAAAGATGCAGAAGACAAGGATTGGAACCAGGAATGGGAAGAACAGGGATTCGAACCAATTTATGTGGACAACCAGGTGGTGATTTACGATGCGAAACATCCCGAACTCTATCCCGATACGAGCAACAGACCCGACATTATAGAAATAGGTATTGAGGCGAAACTGGCGTTCGGAACAGGAAACCACGAAACCACACGCATGATTATTTCGCAGCTGCTCCACATGCCTATCAGAACCAAGCGCATTCTGGATTGCGGAACGGGTACGGGAATCCTTGCCCTCACCTGCTCAAAACTCGGAGCGAAAGACGTGGTAGGCTACGATATTGACGAGTGGAGCGTGGAAAATGCCAAGCATAATGCCGTGCTCAACGGCGTAACTAACATGGAAGTACTCTTTGGCAACAGTCAGGTAATCAACCACATCAGCGGCGTTTTCGACCTGGTTCTTGCCAACATCAACCGCAACATTCTGCTCAACGACATGCGCGCTTTCCGTAGCGTGATGAACATCGGCGGAACCCTGGTTCTGAGCGGCTTCTACGAAGAAGATATTCCTGTACTCCTGGAGAAGGCAGAAGAACTGGGAATGCATGAAATAAACAGACAGATTGACAACAATTGGGCCTGCCTTGTTTTAGGTTCATAAAGATTCTTTTCTGATTCTAAACATTCAATACGAAAAATCTGAAATCAGAAATATCAGATTAAAACATACGAATAAAGGTTGGATTTTCGCATATTGCCAAAAGTCCAACCTTTATTCCATGAATTTCTTCTCATTATTATTGCTTCCTATGCAGAGCTGCTTGAGCTCATAATAACTGCCGTTGTAAATATTGAAATCTACGTAGCCTTTAATGCCCGGCAACTTGCCCACATCCGTATGCTGCCAGAACTTCCATTTGCCCTTATACTGAACCTTGTCAACATAATAGTGGGCTATCCAGTAAGGGTAATCTTCGAAGACAGGCGCACTCAGATATTGCTCCTTGAATTTATAATAGGTGTAGATGATAGGTTTAACATGATACTTATCCTCTACAATATGCAGCCAGGTAAGCACATCACGCTGGAAATCCTCCACACTCTTATCTGCCGGCTTATGTTCAATATCCAGTACCGGAGGCAAATCGCCATCCGTAAGATGAACCTGATCGAGGAAATAATAAGCCTGTTCGCGGGCTGTCGACTTATTGCTCCAGAAATGATAAACACCCCGGATGAAACCGAAATCGCGAGCCTGATTAAAGTTCTCGCGGAAATTCTCATCGAGCCGTGAAGAACCCTCCGTACTCTTGATGATGACGAAGCGCACAGGACAACCTTTGATCATCGCATTCTTGAGCTGTTCCCAGTCTATCTTGCCCTGATAATGCGAAATGTCAATTCCATGAATTTCGAAACCTTCAGGATATTCAGCATCGCCATAAAGCGCCCGCCAGCGGAAACCAGTTGGACCTACAAAGAAATGATAGAACAGAAAGACATAGAGCACGATAACCGCCGTTCCGCCTATCCACCACGCCCAACGGGGATAGCGTTGCAAAAAAGAAGACGAACGCCTTCTACCACGAGAGCCGCCACGCCGAGGAGTTTTCTTTCTCGCCATGGCACTCTTTTTCTGTGAAGAAGCCGTTCGTCTTGTTGACATATAAAAAAATATTTATTCTATTTTTTACTTAGCCTGCTCCAACTGGAGAGTCTTTGTGGTCTGGTCGCAAACCTCAGAAGGACCCCAGTACTGGATAGGACCTGGATAAACGTAAGCTGTTTCCTTAGCCCACTCATCGCGCTTAGAAGCGAAGAACTTGAATGGAGCGCCATCCAGCTCAACGAGAGCCTTACGGATAACTGGCTTGTTAGCACCATTACGACGCTCGATGTTCATCATCATAGTGATTGGCACACCACCTGCAATCCACTCTGCTGCAGGAGCTGTTGTGTTCTTGATGATTGACATGTAACCGGTCTTGCCGTTAGCGATGAGGCGTGAAGCGTTGAAACCGAGTGAGTAGCAGTAGTCAGCATCGTAGTTAGAAGGAGCTGCGCAACGTCCCTCGTAACCGAAGAAGTGGTGCTGTGCAGAGAACTTACCTACGTACTTACCCTCCTTCTTCCATGCAGCCAACTTCTCAGCTACCATGCGAGAAAGCAACTTCTCTGTCTCGATAAGAGAAACCTGTACGTTTCCGTGAGGGTCGCGGTCGAGGCAAAGCTGGCGAGCTACGTCAGCTGGCAAAGACTCCAATACTGCGAGGTTGTCCTTAGCGATGGCACCCTTAACGAATGCAATCTGCTCCTCAGCACTTGCAAACTCACGGCTCTCGCCTGTTGCAGGGTCTGTAAGAACCTCGTTCAATTCTGCGATGAGCTTCTTGATAGCTGGGATGAACTCAATCAGGCCCTCTGGGATGAGAACAGTACCGAAGTTGTTACCCTCAGCAGCACGGTTAGCTACTGCAGTTGCAATATAAGTAACCACATCATCGAGTGACATTTCCTTAGCCTCTACCTCCTCAGAAATCAAGCAGATGTTTGGCTGAGTCTGGAGAGCGCACTCAAGAGCGATGTGAGATGCTGAACGACCCATCAGCTTGATGAAGTGCCAGTACTTACGTGCTGAGTTACAGTCGCGCTCGATGTTACCGATGAGCTCAGAATATGTCTTGCAGGCTGTATCGAAACCGAAAGAAGTCTCAATCTGCTCGTTCTTCAAGTCGCCGTCGATAGTCTTAGGGCAACCGATTACCTGTACGCCATACTTCTTGGCAGCATAGTATTCTGCGAGAACGCAAGCGTTGGTATTTGAGTCGTCACCACCGATGATGACAAGTGCCTTGATGCCGAGTTCACGAAGAATCTCAATACCCTTCTCAAACTGGTCTTCCTTCTCAAGCTTGGTACGGCCGGAACCGATGATGTCGAAACCACCAGTATTGCGGTATTCGTCCATGATTTCAGAAGTAATCTCCATGTACTTATGGTCAACGAGACCACCAGGACCGAGGATGAAACCATAGAGCTTGTTAGCTGGGTTGAGAGACTTCACACCGTCGAAGAGACCAGAAATCACGTTGTGACCGCCAGGAGCCTGACCACCAGAGAGGATAACACCTACGTTGAAAGCAGGAAGTTCCTTAGCCTCACCTGCCTCGAATGTAATAACAGGCATTCCATAAGTGTTAGGGAACAACGCCTTGATTTCATCCTGATTACCTACTGACTGTGTTGCTGCACCTTCAACTGCCTTTACTGGGCCCTGAAGAGCCTTAGGCAATTTTGGCTGATAAGCAGCTCTTGCAATCTGCAATGCACTTTTTTCCATAATTCGTTTTTATTTTAATTAGTTGAAACTTCAAAAACATCTGCAAAAATAACTCTTTTCTGCGAGATACGGAAAGAAAAATGCTAAAAATGCGTTAATAGATACATTTTTTCCCAAAAAATGATGTTATTTCAAAGAAAATGATTATCTTTGAGCGATATTTTTAATTATTCATTAATTAGGAGAAAAGAATTATGGCTAATAAAAGAGATTTAAAGCGCACGATCAACTACATTACAAGCGAACTTTTCGCCGAAACAGTAGCTGCATCTTTGTATAATGGTAAGCCTTCACAGGAAGATGTGGATGGCATTCTTTCAGCTATCGTCATGATCAACGGCGATTACATCAGCCGCGTGTCTCACCCGGAACCGGGAATCAAGAAGGGTGAATATTATAAAAAGCTCATAGGCGACTTCAACAAGCAGATGAGCGAAATCATCGACCAGATTTCAAACTTGGCATAATCCTATTATCATAAGATTCAGAAAATACACCTATTTATATATATGGTAAAAGGAATTTGTCAATGGATATTGTATAAGCGCTTGGGCTATAAGAAAATCATCACCCAGGAGCTTCCTGAAAAGTATATTATCTGCATGGCTCCGCACACCAGTAACTGGGACCTGATACTGGGCCAGCTCTTTGCCCATGCTGAGGGAATCAAATGTAATTTCCTCATGAAAAAGGAATGGTTCTTCTGGCCGCTAGGTCCTATCTTCAGAAAGATGGGAGGTATTCCTGTGTGGAGAAGCAAACATACTAGCATGACGGATAATCTGGCCGCAGAAGCGGATAAGCGGAAGGCTTTCGGACTGTGCATTACGCCCGAAGGTACCCGCTCGCTCAACCCGGAATGGAAAAAGGGATTCTATTTCATAGCCCTCAAGGCGCATCTGCCTATCCATCTCTATGGGCTTGACTATGAGAAGAAGGTCATCCAATGCACCCGGCAGATTATCCCGTCAGGGGATGTTGACAAAGACATGCGTGAAATCAAGTTGTACTTCAAGGATTTCAAAGGAAAGAAACCGGAGAAGTTCACAATCGGAAATATTGATTAAACGTTAGAAGATAACGTTTTGTCAGCTATTAAAGAAGGAGTATTCGTAAAGTGAAACACCAAAACATAACATATTGTTTGATAAGCAGTTTGCTGTTAGCCGCTGGAGCTTCGCTTCAGGCTAACGGCAAATCGTTTTTTCCTACCTACGAAGAGGCTAACAGCGGCGCATGGCAAGGCATAGATTATGATGGCGACCCATGGGTGTTTAATGTTTCCCGCCCTTATTTCGTTACGGCAGGACTACAGAACAGGCACCTTTCGCTATGGGCCTCGCACGGACGGTATTATTATGCCGACAGAGATGTATGGAAATGGCAACGCCCTAACCTGTTTTGCACAAACGAAGATCTCTTTACCCAAACCATCGTAGTGCCCTACCTCATCCCGATGCTCCAGAATGCGGGAGCCATCGTCTTCACACCCCGCGAAAGAGACTGGCAGACGAACGAAATCGTCATCGATAATGATGATGCTGTCAAGTCGGTTTATTATTTCGAAAAGGAGGGGAGCAAGCGATGGAAAAACTGCGATTCGGTCGGTTTTGCCAACCGCTACCGACTGAAAGATGGGGAAAATCCGTTCCGCATGGGAACCGTGAGACAGGCGAAGGCTACCAAGCGCAAGAAAACCAGCCAGGTAAGCTACCAGCCCCGTTTCATGGAAGCCGGCAAATACGCAGTCTACGTAAGTTACCAGTCGCTCCCCAAGAGCGTGAGCGATGCAAGATACATCGTTTATCACAAGGGCGAAGCCACGGAGTTTTCCGTTAACCAGCGCATGGGCGGAGGCACCTGGGTTTACCTGGGCACCTTCGATTTCGACAAGGGCTGCAACGAGTTCAACCGCGTGGTCTGCACCAACAAGGCTTCACGCCGTGGAGTAGTAACTACAGATGCTGTCCGCTTTGGCGGCGGCATGGGAAACATAGAGCGTGGCGGTTACACCAGCGGATTGCCCCGTTGCCTGGAAGGAGCCAGATACTACGCCCAATGGGCTGGTGCTCCTTATAAGGTTTATGGAGGCAGAAAGGGAGAAAATGATTACGCCGACGACATCAACACCCGTTCGCTGATGACCAATTGGCTGGGCGGCGGTTCGGTTTACATGCCTGCCAAAAATGGCAAGCACGTGCCTATAGAACTCTCGCTGGCACTTCATAGTGATGCGGGTTACAATAAGGACGGAAAATCTACCGTTGGAGCCCTTGCTATCTGCACCACAGATTATAACGACGGAATGCTGAACTGCGGAATCTCAAGATTCACATCCAAGGATTTCGCCAGGGCTTTGCGCGATAATCTCGTTACGGATCTCACGGCTCAGTTCGGAGAATTCGGCAAACGCTACCTATGGGACAGAAACTATTCTGAAACCCGTCTGCCGGAAGTTCCGTCGGCTATTCTCGAAATGCTTTCGCATCAGAATTTCCCTGACATGAGAATTGCTCAGGATCCGCTCGGAAAGTTCTATATCGCACGCTCCATCTACAAAACCATCCTGCGCTTCGTAAACAGCAATCATGGAACCCGATACGTGGTCCAGCCGCTGGCTCCGCAGAACTTCAGCGTTACGCAGAACCAAGGTGTTGCCCTACTCTCATGGACAGCCCAGCTGGACAAGACGGAACCATCTGCCCGCCCTACTTCTTACATTATTTATAAGGCTGAGGGACAAGGCGGTTTTGACAACGGAACCATCGTGAACACCACCCGCTGCCAGATGCAGCTGGAACCGGGCAAGCTTTACCATTTCAAGGTGGCTGCGGTTAATGCAGGAGGAGAAAGTTTCACCACCGAAACCCTCTCTGTACTCTATAATCCTGCTGCCAGCAAGTCTGTGCTCATCGTAAACAATTTCCATCGCCTTGCCTCTCCGCAGGTAGTGGATGATGAGGAAAAGCAGGGATTCGACCTCAATCAGGATCCGGGCGTAAGCTACGGACTGACGGCGGGATGGAGCGGCAAGCAGCAGGTGTTCGACAGAAGCAGAATGGGCAACGAAACCAGTTTCGGACTCGGCTTCAGCGGCAACGAAATGATTGGCAAGTTTGTGGCAGGCAACGACTTCAACTACGTTCAGGCGCATGCTACAAGTATTGCGGCTTCGGGCAAATATAATATTTCCAGCTGTTCGAGCGAAGTCATCGCCAGCGGCAGGGTTCAGATGAAGAACTATCAGGCAGTTGACCTCATCAACGGACTGGAGCGCCATGACGGCTATACTCACGCCTACTTCAAGTCGTTCACGCCTGCCCTGCAGAACAGCATCAGGCAATACGCCAGCCAAGGCGGCAGAATCCTGATAAGCGGTTCTTACACCGGAAGCGACATGCAGACTGAAGAGGAACAGGCGTTCCTGAGCGATATTCTGAAACTCAGCTATGAGCCTACAGGTTCTACGGCCATCACCAGGGACATCAATCCCGAAGATTCAACCGTAACAGAACGAGACAGTATTGTCTGCACTTCGCCTAACGTCAAGGGATTAGGTCTGCAGTTCAGCTATTATAACGAGCTGAATGCCCAGCATTATGCGGCAACCCATCCCGAGATATTGAAACCGGTTGGCAATTACGCCTTCACGGCGATGCAATACGATACGGGAACGAGTGCGGCTGTTGCCTACAAGAGCACAACTTACCGCAGCTTCGTCATGGGATTCCCGCTGGAATGCATCATCGACGAAAGAACCCGCACCAGCGTGTTGCTCGGCATTCTCAAATTTCTGACAGATTAAATTCAAAGTAAAACAGATAAAAAAATTTAAGCTTATGTATAAGATTCAAGCCAACCAGTCTGGCACTCGCTCTATCGAAGTGAGCGACCAGCATTTAGAGACCATCGAAAAGTATCAGTTACTCCGCAACCTCGTAGACAGCAACGGCATTATCGACGAGGAAGTGCTCGATAAACTGAAACTTAATGTGCGTTCACTCCTCGAGAGCAGCGACATCAAGGATAAGGAGTTGCTCGATCTCTGTCTCGACGTCATCTACAATCAGAACATGAAGGCGCTCGGTCTTCACAACCTCGTTCTGCTCTACGTAGACTGGAAAGACAAGAAGCAGGCTGAGGCTGCAGCAGATGCAGAACCAGACGCAGTAAATGATTAAAAAATATTGAATGGATTATAAGTTAACAGATTTCTTACCTACCACCAAGAAAGAATGCGAGTTGCGCGGATGGGACGAACTCGACGTCATCCTCTTTTCAGGAGATGCTTACGTTGACCACCCATCCTTCGGCCCTGCCATCCTCGGACGAATATTGGAAGCCAACGGCTATCGGGTAGCCATTGTTCCCCAGCCCGACTGGCACGGCGATTTCCGAGACTTCAAGAAACTCGGTCGCCCTCGCCTCTTCTTTGGTGTTTCTCCGGGTGCCATGGACTCGATGGTGAACCGCTACACGGCCAACCGCCGCATGCGTAGCGAGGACGCTTTCAGTCCCGACTCCCGCCACGACATGCGCCCCGACTATCCATCTATCGTCTATACGCAGATACTGAAGAAACTCTTTCCCGACGTACCTGTAGCACTAGGCGGTATTGAGGCTTCGTTGCGCCGCATCAGCCACTACGACTATTGGAAAGACGAGCTCCGCAAGTGCATTCTCTGCGATTCGGGCGCCGACCTCATTCTCTACGGAATGGGCGAACGTTCTATCGTTGAACTTGCCAATGCCTTTGCAGAAGGCAAGACGCTTAGCCAAATCCACGAAATGCCGCAGGTGGCTTTCTACTGCAAGGAAAATGAGATTCCGGGCGGTTTCAAGGACGATGACATCATCCTCCACAGCCACGAAGAATGTCTCCACAACAAGAAGGGACAGGCTGAGAACGTGCGCCATCTGGAGGAAGAAGCCAACAAAATGCATGCTCAGCGCATGATTCAGGAAGTTGACGGCAAATATGTAGTGGTAAATCCGCCTTTCCCGCTGATGACTACCGCGGAACTGGATGCGGCTTTCGACCTGCCTTATACGCGTTTGCCTCATCCTAAATACAAGGGCAAGACCATTCCTGCCTACGAGATGATCAAGTTTTCCGTGAACCTTCATCGTGGCTGTTTCGGCGGCTGTTCTTTCTGCACCATTTCTGCCCATCAGGGTAAATTCGTGGTTTGCCGCAGCAAGGAGAGCATTCTGAAGGAGGTGAAGAAAATCATCCAGATGCCTGATTTCAAGGGCTATCTGAGCGATTTGGGCGGTCCTTCTGCCAACATGTACGGAATGCACGGCAAGAATCAGAAAGCCTGCGAAGTGTGCAAGCGCCCGTCGTGTGTAAACCCTCAGATTTGTCCGAACCTCAATACCGACCACAGCAAGCTTCTGGAGATTTATCATGCTGTAGATGCTTTGCCGGGAATCAAGAAGAGTTTCATCGGTAGTGGTGTGCGTTACGACCTTCTGCTGCATAAGAGCAAGGACGAAAAGGTGAATCAGGCGGCTAGAGAATACACGCGCGAACTGATTACCAAGCACGTGAGTGGCCGACTGAAGGTGGCTCCTGAACATACGAGTCCGGAGGTTTTGAAGTTCATGCGCAAGCCATCGTTCGACCTCTTCTACGAGTTCAAGCGCATCTTCGACAAGATTAACAAGGAAGAAGGTCTGAACCAGCAGATCATTCCTTACTTCATCAGTTCGCATCCGGGCTGTCATGAAGAAGACATGGCCGAACTTGCCGTCATTACGAAGGGACTGGATTTCCATCTGGAGCAGGTGCAGGATTTCACCCCTACTCCTATGACCATTTCTACCGAGACCTGGTATACGGGGTACGATCCTTACACCCTGGAGCCGGTCTTCAGCGCCAAGACTCAGAAAGAGAAGCTTGCCCAGCGCATGTTCTTCTTCTGGTACAAGCCTGAAGAGCGCCGCGCCATCGAGAGTGAACTTCGCCGGATAGGCAGAGCCGACCTCATCGATAAACTCTACGACAGGAAGAGCATGGGTAGCAGTTTCAAGGGTAAGAAGACGCATTATGACGATAAGGCGATAGGTTCTACATACGATAATCCAGGTGTAGGAAAAGGTGCTAAAGGCAAGCGTGGAGCTGGCAGAAATGCATCTGAACGCTTTGCCCCAAAGGGTTTCGGAAATGTAGGTTGCTATGATGAAGATAAATATCTGAATGAAGGCCGTCCGCTAAACGGAAAACCTTCAAGAGGCAATCATTCCCAGAAAGGCTCGGCTCAGAAAATTTCTCAAGGCAGAAGCAACAACGCCAATGCCAACATCCGTGATGCGGTAGCTGCGGCAAGAGCCGAACTCCGCAACCAGAAAGACCAGGGTGCCGGCTTCTTCAAGGACAAGAAGAAAAAGAGCTTCAACCCTAATTTCGACAACGACAACCATAACCGCAAGAACCGCTACAACAGCGGGGACAAGAACGAACGCGGCGGTCGTGGAAATCAAGGTCGTGGAAATCAAGGAAGAAATGAAGGTAGAGGCAGAAGAAGATAAATGCTAAAAAGAGGGTGAATCATATATTTATGACTCACCCTCTCATATTATATACTTAACTTACCCAAAATAATTTAGTACTGTCTCAAAGCGCCGAGTAATTCAGCATTCTCGCTCTTGTTTCCTATCGTAATTCTCAGACAGTTGCCACACAACTGAACCTTGTTGCGGTTTCTTACGATAATGCCTTGTGCCACCAGATAATTATAGATGGCGTTGGCATCGGTCATTTTAGCCAGAAAGAAGTTTGCATCAGTAGGATAAACCTTCTCGCAGATAGGCAGATCCAGGAATGCAGCCATTACCTTAGAACGCTCCTGCAGGATGTTCTTCACCCATTCGTCAACCTTCAGCGGATTCTTCATCACTTCCAGCGCATGCTCCTGAGTAAGCAGATTGACGTTATAGGGATATTTCACCTTATTGAATATGTCAACAATCTCCTTGCTCGCAAAAGCCATTCCCAGACGGAGGGCTGCACAGCCCCATGCCTTACTCATGGTGTTGAGCACAATCATGTTAGGAAATCTGTCGAGTACGCTGCGGAATGTGCGCTCCGAAGAGAAATCGCTGTAGGCTTCGTCGATGATGACAATACCCTGGAATTTCTGCAACACCTCTACGATTGCCTCGCGGTTGATGTGATTGCCCGTAGGATTGTTCGGACTGCAGATCCAGATAACCTTTGTCTGTTCATCGCAGGCTGCCAGGAGTTTTCCGGCAGAAATCTGATAGTTTTCATCGAGCAGCACAGAGCGATACTCCACATCATTGATGTCTGCGCATACTTCATACATTCCGTAAGTAGGCGCAATCGCTACTACATTATCCTTGCCTGGGCGGCAGAATACACGGTAAACCAAATCGATGGCCTCGTCGGAACCGTTGCCCAGGAAGATTTTCTCTTCAGCCACACCCTTAATCTTGCTGATCTGCTTCTTCAGTTCAACCTGCAGCGGATCAGGATAGCGATTGTAAGGGTCATTATATGGATTTTCGTTGGCGTCGAGGAAGACGCGAGCATTTCTGCCTGCAAACTCCGTACGAGCGCAACTGTAAGGTGCCAGATTCCAGATGTTCTCTCGGCACAAATATTTCAATTCTTTCATTTTTCTTTCAAAAGCTATTAAGAAGTATTCTTACAACTTCCCGTTTCACCCTATTGTTTCAAACTGTTCACTCTCAGTCTCATCGCATTGGCATGAGCTTCCAATTGCTCATTTTCCGCCATGGTCACTACAGCATTTCCAATGTTACGAATACCTTCTTCTGTTAGATGCTGGAAGGTGATTTTGCGATTATAACTGTCCAGGTTCACTCCGTTGTAAGCCAAAGCATAACCATGGGTTGGCAAGGTATGGTTCGTACCGCTTGCATAGTCGCCTGCACTTTCGCACGCATAGTTTCCGAGGAATACACTACCTGCATTCACAACTTTTTCTGCCAGCTGCTCGTAATCGGCTGTGGCGATAATCAGATGCTCCGGCGCATAAGTATTGCAGAGGTCGATTGCCTCCTCTTCGGTCTTTACGAGGATAAACTTAGAGTTGTCTAATGAGGTCTGTGCCATCTCCTTACGTGGCAAACGTTCAAGCTGCACTTCAACTTCATTCTTTACATCATCCAACACCTTTTCAGATGTAGTAATGAAGAAAACCTGAGAATCGAAACCATGTTCAGCCTGCGACAACAGGTCGGCAGCAGCAAACACAGGGTTGGCTGTTTCGTCGGCAATAAGACAAACTTCAGACGGACCGGCAGGCATGTCTATAGCCACATCGTGCAGGGAAACCTGCTGCTTGGCAGCCATGACAAACTGGTTGCCCGGACCGAAAATCTTATAAACCTTAGGCACGCTCTCCGTACCGTAAGCCATGGCTCCGATAGCCTGAACGCCTCCCGCCTTAAAGATCTTGCTTACGCCCGCAATCTTTGCCGCCATGAGGATAGCCGGGTTCACCTTGCCCTCTTTATTAGGAGGAGTGCACAGTACTATTTCTTTACATCCTGCAATCTTGGCAGGAGTAGCCAGCATCAGAACGGTGCTAAAGAGAGGAGCAGTACCTCCCGGGATATACAATCCCACCTTCTCTATAGCCACACTCTTCTGCCAGCAGGTTACACCAGGGCAAGTTTCAACCTTTACACCATCAAACTTCTGGCTATGATGGAATGCGGCAATGTTATGATGGGCGAGGTGCAAAGCGTCTTTCAGTTCTTGAGAAACCATTTTCTCAGCCTCTTCGATTTCAGCTTCAGTCACAGCCAAAGAATCGAGATGGGCATGATCAAACTTCTCCTCGTAACGCTTCACGGCTTCGTCGCCATGGTTTTTCACATCGTCGAGTACACCTTGTACGGTCGCATTCAGCTGCGAAACATCCAGGTGTGGGCGTTTTACAATCTCGCTCCATTCCTCCTTTGCAGGATACTTTATTACCTTCATTCCTATTATTAATATTTAATTATTAATGTTTAATGTTTAGTTTTTAACGCATAATGTCTCTAAATAAACATTACACATTAAACGCTACACATTATTACAATATCATCTTTTCGATGGGTGTTACCAGGATGCCCTGTGCACCGAGTTCCTTCAGCTTGCCTATGATTTCCCAGAAACGCTTCTCGTCGAGCACAGTGTGGATAGAGCACCATTCCTCATCAGCCAATGGGATAATCGTAGGACTCTTGATGCCTGGCAATACTTCTGTAATCTCCTGAACCTTTGCCTTAGGAGCATTCATCATCACGTACTTCTTGTCCTGTGCAGAACGTACAGCCTCGAAGCGGAACAGCATCTCGTTCAGAATCTCATGCTTCTCCTCGTCCATGTTCCAGTTGCCGATGAGCAGAGCCTCGCTCTTCATCACCACCTCAACCTCAGCAAGATTGTTGCTGACCAGAGTAGAACCAGAACTTACAATATCGAAAATACCATCTGCCAAACCGATGCCCGGACTGATTTCTACAGAACCCGTAATGACATGGATGTCGGCATTGATATTGTTCTTCTTCATAAACTTGCGCAGGATGTTAGGGTAAGAAGTGGCAATCTTCCTGCCGTTGAACCATTGCAATCCCGGATAATCAATCTTCTTAGGAATGGCGAGGCTCAGGCGGCACTTACTGAAACCCAGACGGTCGATAATCTGCGCATTCTCTCCACGCTCAACAAACTCGTTCTCGCCAACGATACCGATATCTGCCACACCAGAGGCTACGCTCTGAGGAATATCATCATCACGAAGGTAGAGAACTTCGAGAGGAAAGTTGCTTGACTGCACCAGAAGAGTGCGTTTAGAGGCGCTTACTTTGATGTCAGCCTCTGTTAAAAGATTCATGGTGTCGTCGAAAAGACGACCCTTGCTTTGTACTGCTATTCGTAACATATTTCTATATTTTGTTTGAAAAACATTGCAAAAGTACATATTTTTATTAGAATAAACAAATAATTTCTCACTTATGTGCAAAATATTTTGTACTTTTGCAGCTGAAATGAAGAATAAAGGATATTTATACGCATTATATGCACTATTTTTGCTCGCTGCCTGTGCCGACAAGAAACCGCAGCAGGAGCTTACGCCATGGGGAACTCCCGTAGGCGAAATGGAGCATGCTGACAACTCTGATAGGGCTGATGGTGATGAAAAGAAGCCTGCTTCAACCAGCAAGGGGCTTTCGCTCGAAGATATTCAGGCCAATGGTGAGCTCATCATGCTTACCGTTAACGGCCCTACTACCTATTATGATTACCACAGCCACGGAATGGGACTGCAATATCTGCTCTGCGAGAAGTTTGCCCAGCAGATCGGCGTGTCGTTACGCGTAGAAGAATGTAAGGATACGGCTGAAATGGTACGCAAACTGGAGAAGGGAGAAGGTGATGTGATTGCCGTGCCCCTACCCCGAAAACAGACCAGAGGCAACCTGCTGTTCTGTGGTGTTACGCCCGACAGTACCCGAACCCAATGGGCTGTGCAGAACGGTAACAAGAGTCTTGCCGACACCCTGAACGGCTGGTTTAAGCCTAAGCTGATTGCTCAGGTCAAGCAGGAAGAATCGTGGCTGCTTTCTTCTGCCAGCGTGCGCCGCCACGTTTATTCACCATTTCTGAACCGTTCTAAGGGTGTTATTTCCCGCTACGACCACCTCTTCCAGCGCTATAGCGGAACGGCTCGCATGGACTGGCGTCTGATGGCTGCCCAATGTTATCAGGAGAGCTGTTTCGACCCGAATGCGAAGTCATGGGCTGGAGCTTGCGGACTGATGCAGATTATGCCAGGCACGGCAGCCCATCTGGGTTTGCCGATGAGCATGATTCATGAACCTGAGGCGAATGTGGCTGCGGCAGCCAGATATATGGCGGAACTGCAGGGGCATTTTGCGGATGTTGGCGACCCGTCGCAGCGCATGCTTTTCGCCCTTGCTTCTTATAATGGTGGCTATTTCCACATCAGAGATGCGATGGCGCTGGCTCGCAAACATGGTCAGAATCCGCACAATTGGGGCGTAATTCGCAATTATATTCTGCGCCTTTCTCAACCGGCTTATTACACAGACCCGGTGGTGAAATACGGTTACATGCGAGGCACGGAGACGGTAGATTATGTGGATAGAATCAGAGCCCGCTGGGGTGAATACAGCGGTGGTTCAGGCTTCCATGAGAGTCTTCGTGGCAGCGGTATGGGCAGCGGTTCCTTCCATGGAGCCCCTGTTAAATCCAAGCGCCACTACCAGAATAAGTACCATATATAATATAAATAGGTACTGAAAACGATGAGGAACTTGAAATTGTTCCTCTCTAAGATTGAGAAAGCAAGAACAAACCTCGTACCGATTAAAATGCAAAGTGCTGACTATGAGATATGTGAGGAAAGTGCATCGGAAAATAAGTCGTGATAAACAACGATTAATATCGACAAAAAATGATAGTTAAGGTGCTCAAAATGAGCACCTTTCTTTTTATCCTTACTATTGGTTATAATCAATGGTAAGGCTTTTTTAGCACCTTTTTGTACCGCTCTTGTACCTCCACTTTTCAAAAGTAATAATATGAGACTCCATTTTTGGCAAATGAGTGCAAGATTGCCGAGAGTTTTGGACAATGATGGACGATGATATAAGACTATTGAAAATAAACGGAGTAATGACAGACGACTTTTTCTACAATAAATTAAGTAAAAAAGTATAAAAAGCGTACAAATGACAGCAAGCAAAGAAAGAATTCTAAAAATTTGCGAGTATTGTGGGAAGAGCTTCTATGCATTGAAATCCACAACTCGTTATTGCTCCAAGCAATGCAACAGTTATGCCTATAAGGCAGCAAGACGTGAGGAGAAAGTAAAGATGGCTGAGACAATGAGCCACCGAAAAGCTTCCGAGAAATCCATGTCTGAAATCCTCGTGAAAGAATACCTCACTATTCAATAGGTCGCTATACTTTTGGGACTAAGCAGACAGACCATATATAATATGGTGTATAGTGGTAAGTTGCGAGCATCCAAGATTACTTCTCGTTTATCTTTAATCAGAAAGCGAGATATAGATTATCTTGTTGATAGTTTGGCATACACCACAAAAAAAAGTGCTTCAAAAGAAGCTGTTCATGCAAACCGAGAGCTACCTGTTCCAGAATATTACTCTGCCAAGGAAATTGCAGAAGTCCACAACACTTACGAAACGGCCATCTATGAGATAGTCAAGAAAGTCAAGATTTCAAGAATATCCATACAAGGAAGAGTATATTGGAACAAGAAAGAGGTGGATGATTATTTTGCACACCTGTCTCCAGATCCAACCATCAGTGAATGGATGACTGTTATGGACATTCAACAGAAATATTGTATGACGAAAACAGCCGTATATAGTTTCGTTAGTCACAATGCTATTCCAAGAAAAATGGAAGGTAACAATGTTCTGTATTCCAAGCGTCATGTACAATTGGCAAAAGGTGAATCCGTAGAAGACCAAGTTTATTATACAATACCGGAGGCCATGAAGTTGTATGGTTTAAGTCAGGACCAGATTTATAAGCGTATCAAGAAATACGCTATTGAAAAGGTGAAGATTGGCGAGTATATCAAGATTTCCAAGCGAGATTTAGAGAAAGCTATCGGCAAGCCTAAGGTTATTTAGCGGTTATCAAAAGGTTAAGTTGTACCCCATTACATAACTCTATTATTTTGCAATCGATTTCAAAGATCTCTTAATACGGGATCATATATGAAACATAAGTATCACATTATAAAAAGTAAACATCATGGTAAATACATGTACAAGAGTTTCTCTTCGCCAAAGAGCGATTAAAAACGACCGTATTTCTCTTTATTTGGACTTCTATCCACCAGTACGCACCCCTGAGACTATGCAAATGAGTCGCAGAGAATATTTAGGTATCTATATCTATGCTCATCCAAAGAATGAGATGGAACGTGAGTTTAATACAGATATGCTCAACAAAGCAGAGGCCATCCGTTGTATCAGAACCCAATCACTCATCAATGAAGAATTTGGTTTTTTGGACAAAACACGACAGAAAGCTGATTTTTTTGCATACTTTGAGAAGATGACACATAAGAAAGATGACAAGTGGACATGTGTCTACAAGCATTTCTTCAAATTTGTTCAAGGTCATTGTACATTTGGGGATGTGACAGTGGAACTTTGCAAAAAGTTCAGAGAGTATCTTCTGAATGCAAATCAGTTGAATCGAACAAAACAAAAGGTATCTCTCAACTCTGCAGCAGGTTACTACTCTACTTTCCGTGGTCTCTTAAAAATCGCCTATCGTGACAAGTGGCTGCGTGAGAACATCAATGACTATCTGGACAAGATTGAGCCACAAGATGTAAAGAAGGAGTTTCTTACCCTTGATGAAGTAAAGCAGTTGGCAGCTACTCCTTGCGATATACCTGTACTGAAGTCTGCCTCCCTCTTTGCTTGCCTCACAGGATTGCGAATCAGCGACATCTTAAAATTGCGTTGGGAAGACTTCGAGATAGCTCCCGACCAAGGCTATTGTTTGCGTATTCGTACCCAGAAGACTCAGACCGAGGCAACCTTGCCTATCAGCAACGAGGCATACGAACTATGTGGTGAACCAAGCACGGGTATCGTGTTCAAGGGATTGAAGCGCAGCATGATTAACCATCCCCTTAAAGCATGGTTGAAGAAGGCAGGAATCACCAAGCCATTTTCATTCCATTGCTTCCGGCACTCGTATGCAACAATCCAAATCGCCTTAGGCACAGATATTTACACGGTTTCGAAGATGCTTACCCATAAGAATATAAGCACAACACAGATATATGCCGACCTCGTGAACGCAAAGAAAAGAGAGACAGCAAATAAGATTTCTCTTAAATAAATCCATTGCATTCATTTCATGGTGCCCGATATTGAAAAAATGTTCAATATCGGGCTTTTTAGTTAAAGGCTCCTAAAAGTTTTACGTGAGACACGCGTGACTCACGTGTCAGTTTCTGCAGTTTTTCCTATTTTTGCACCACAAATGATTAATAATACGCAATATGAAACAGTTTAAAAAAGAATTTTTGACACAGCATTTATTGGTTTTGTGTGCAATGTCTATCATTGGTGCACTTGTTCGCAACGAAGCTATGCAATATGGTGTAGACACCTTTAGCTGCAACTTGACGTTCGTTATCTCAACCACCATACTGATGGTTGTTTATCTCCATGCATTAGATAGTATCGTACGATTGCTTGCCCCATGGTTTAAGCATATCTTTTGTAATACAGTAAACAATACAGAAAGAAAGCGTCTGTCTTCTATTGTCATCAATGAAACAAATACATATGATGAGGGAGAAGAGCTAAATCTGGAAGATGTAACTTTCGTCTATGCAGACGAAGCCTCTTCTTGTATTACAAGCTATGAACAGTTGAGACAGGAAGCATTGGAAGACAAAGCCGAGAAGGAAAAGGTCTTGTTAAACTCAGCTATCGATTATACCAGAAGAACTTTTGCTGCCTACATGAAAGAGGAGCATTTGAACCAACTTTGTGACAACATCGCTATTTTCCAGTGTTGTGCCTCTACACACATGAGACATCATTCATTGATTGTTGATAAGGCTATTCGCACTATTGACTTAATGCATTATGCTTGGAATATAGGAAACCTTTTCAAGAAGAAAGGCATTGATACAGCAACCTTTATAAAACAAGTTTTTGCAGATGCATTGGTTGATGTGGAAATATCCACTATTTTAAGGAAGTTAAGAATGGAAGGTACCTGCATCATAGAATTACTACCAAGCTTAGATGTTCAAGGCGGAATCAAGACACATTATTGTTGCTGATAAGCATTGAGCAGTTATTCAGAGGTTATATCTCAGTGATATTTATCTCCATTACATAACTCATTTACTTTGTACCCGAATAATAAAAAATGAACAGATATGATAAATGAAAGTATCACCTTTGATAAGTTACCACAAGCGGTATCTTATTTAACACAACAAGTTATCGAGTTGAAGCAAATGGTATCAGCACTTCAACCTACATCATCAGCAAATAACCATATATTGGTTGAGATTGATGAGGCTGCTATTATTATTATGAAGTCGAAGCCAACCATTTATCGATTGGTTAACCAAGGCATTCTGCCATCCTATAAAAAAGGTAAGAAGCTATACTTCTATAAGGATGAGCTGCTTGCATGGATTGAGAATGGTCGTAAAGCTACCAAGGTGCAGAACCATTCTGAAACGCTAAAAGCCATGCAAGGTGGAATAAAGCGCAAACCCAAGTCAATGTATAATTTTTAACTCTATGCCAAATGACAGCTTTAAATAACAATAAGGAAACTTCCATCAATCCAATGATTATCATGGATAAGGCTATTGATATGAGTACTCGCCTATCAGGAAGCCAGTTTCCCGTAAGCATCTCTCCTGCCAAGATTCAGAGAATCATCAAGGAGGTACACGAATGCCACAGTTTTCCTACCGACTATATATCAGCAGCCATACTCACTGCATTGGCTGTTGGTATCGGCAACACGCACTTGGTCCAGATGAAACAAGGTTGGCTTGAAAGTCCTATCTTATACATGGCTCTTATCGGAAGACCAAGAGCCACCCACTTAGCTTCGCTATGAAGCCATTCCTCGATTACGACTATGAGCAAAACAAGTTGTTTGAAGAGCAATACAGTAAGTTTGAGGAAAAGATGTGCATGTCTCGCAAGGAACGCATAGAAAATGGAGAGGATGGATTCCCGCAAGAACCTGTACGCAAACGTTTCTTGGTCTCTGATGTCACACCAGAAGGCTTGAGCTATATTCATGCGCAGAACAAGAGGGGTTTATGCCTATGGACAGACGAGTTGTCTGCATGGTTCAAGAACTTCAACCGCTATAACAATGGTTCAGAGGAACAGTTCTGGCTATCTGTCTTTAGCGCCAAGACAACCATATCAGACAGAAGAAGTTCCAAGAGTTCCATTTTCATTAAACGCCCCTATATCTCAGTAATCGGAACCATCCAAAAGAAGATACTTAGTGAGTTGGCGAAAGGCGAACGCTCCAGCAACGGCTTCATCGATCGCATTTTGTTCGTCATGCCTAACCTTCAGCAGAAAGCGAGATGGAGTGACCGAGAGTTGCCCGATAATATAGAGCGAGATTGGCAAAGCATCATTCAACACCTTATTGATATGGAGTGTCAAATAAATGAGCAACAGGAAATCGAGCCTCATGTCTTATCATTCACTGAAGAAGCTAAGGCAAGGCTCTATGAATGGCAGCATCACTTCTCCGAGCAATGCGACAATGAAACAAATGATACCATTGTCAGCATCTATTGCAAGTTGGAGATATACATCATCCGTTTCTGTCTGATTATTCAATTGGCACGATGGACGTGTGGAGAATGTGATAAGGAAGCCATCGACCTGCTGAGTGTAGAGCGAGCCATCCGATTGACAGAGTATTTCAAGAACTCTGCCATATCAGTGCAAAATATCCTCAACGAAAATATGCTCACCGCTCAACAACAAGCAATCGTCAACCATCTTCCTGCAACATTCACCACGGCGCAAGCTCATGATGTCGCCAAAGAGAACGACATGAAGTCAAGGACATTGGAAAGATTTCTGAATGATAACATCGGAGTTCTATTTCGCAAAGAGAAGCATGGAGAATATTCAAAGATTAACTCGTGACGGTATCGTCGGAATTGTCGCTTTTGGCGGTTTTAATACCCAAAGCGACAAAACCGACAGAACCGCCACATAAAAAAAGAAATGAAATGAGTACACATAGATTCATATTAGAGCCATACAAAGGCATCGCTACCCGACATACATGTCCAGAATGTCATAAGAAACGTAGCTTCGCCCGATATATTGACACAGAAGGGAAGATTGAGTTTCCTCCTTACGTGGGTCGCTGCAACCATGAGCAAAGTTGTGGTTATCACTTCACTCCCAAGGATTTCTTTGAGAAGAATCCCGAGAAGAATGAGACATTCACAAAGGATGAGACTATTTCATATAAGAAGAGAGAAATGCCGAATCCATTACCCACTTCTTATATAGACGAGAACATCATGCGAAGTTCTCTGAAATGTTATGAGGCAAACAACCTTTTCTTGTTTCTATCTTCTCAATTCGGTGAAACAGCTACTCTTTCTTTGATGGAGAAATATCATGTCGGAACTTCCAAACACTGGACTGGTGCCACGGTATTTTGGCAAGTTGACAATCAAGGCAAGGTGAGAACTGGTAAGGTAATGCTCTATTATCCCGAGACAGGTAAGCGAGTAAAAGAACCATACAGCCATGTTTCATGGGTACACTCGCTTATCCCCCACAAGGATTTCAATCTCTGTCAATGCTTCTTTGGCGAACATCTTATCAATAAAGACAAGACCAAGCCTATAGCATTGGTTGAAAGTGAGAAGACAGCCTTGATAGCCTCCTACTATCTTCCTCAATTCTTATGGATAGCAAGTGGTGGTAAGAATGGTTGCTTTAACACGAAGTCGTTATCTGTTCTGAAAAACAGAGATGTGGTCTTATTCCCTGATTTGGGAGCGACAACAGTTTGGCAAGATAAGCTGCCAATGATGCAAGTTCTCGGCATCCGTGCAACGCTTTTCGACTTTTTAGAGCATCAAGCTTGCGAAGAAGATAAAGCTAAAGGCTTGGACATTGCTGATTGTTTGCTCAAAATCAAGCCTGCAGAAGCAAAACTTCAAGCCCTCATCAAACAGAATCCTGCCATTCGGAAGTTGATAGATGTCTTCAAACTCGAAATTGTTGACGAGCCTCAACCACGTTTCCGCACTCCTAAAAGGCAACGTGGTTTCAGACTCTGAGATGATTTGAAAAATCGAGGTATCTGACGATAGCAAGTTATGTTTTGAGTTACTCAAAACCTTTCGAGTTACTCTCGAAAGCACTTGCCTATCGGCGGATACCTCTCCAAAGTCGAGTATTAAATCAACCTATCGGTAAGCGAAGAATTGCATATATGATAATTGAATGACTTACTGACGTACTGTCGTATAGATTTATTGACTTGATGTCGTATAGTAATTAATGTATGTATGTCATATGATAAAACGTTTTAATGTTTGGCATGAAATTACTTGTCCTATCTTAACATATGTAGAATCCCATTTTTGCCATTTTTCTAAAATTAGTTTAAATTAATATAAAATACGGCATTAAACTATTCGATTGTGATAAATTTACATAATAATGTGTTAAATTTGCTTCTTGAAAAGAAGTTGATTCACATCGAGTAACTATAAAAAGAAAATTATGGCAATATTCTATCCTTCACTTGAAAAGATTTCGATGTTCAAAGTTCCTGCGACCGTTGGAGAATGGACACTATTGGAGTTTCTTAAGAATTGCTTAGATGATTCTTTTGAAGTCTATTTCAATCCATTTTTAAATGGAGACAGACCTGATGTGCTCATTATGCGAAAAGGGTATGGTGTTATGATTATAGAAGTGAAAGATTGGAACTTGAACAATTTTCGCTTAAATGAAAAGAAAAAGTGGATATTTATACAAAATGGATCAGTAGTAAAGTCACCAATAGACCAAGTTTTGAAATACAAGAATAATCTTTATGATCTTCATGTCACAGACTTGCTACAAATGAAGATAAAAGATTATCGCCATTTCAATATAGTCGCATGTGCTGTTTACTTCCATTGTGCCAGTCAACATGAACTTGAGGATAGGCTTATAAAACCGTATAAAGATGATAAGAAATATCAAACATTCATTAAATATAACATGGACTTTATCGGGAAAGATGGACTCAACGAAGAGGATTTTATTAATCTTCTTAAAAAGCGACGTATTATAGCCTCAAGCCCTTCTTGGCTATTTACAGATGTTATATATGAAAATTTCAAAAGATTGTTGTCACCAGCAGAACACTTAAAGGCAGAAGGTGAACCATATAGATATTCTGACAAACAAAAAAGCATTATATACTCAACAAATCTTGAGCAAAGAGTACGTGGTGTTTTTGGATCTGGTAAAACTACAGTTTTAGCAGCTAGAGCAGTACAAGCATACAAACGGGCTTTGTCACGTAATAACACCCCACGTATTTTAATTTTGACTTTCAACATTACGCTCAAAAACTTTATTCATGACAAACTTAATCGGGTTGATGAAACATTCCCCTTGGATAGTTTTATCATTCCTAATTTCCGCAACACTATAATTTAATATTTTTTATAAGCACCTGAGCAACAAAAAGTTGCTCAGGATTTTGCCATGTCAGAAATTTCACTTATCTTAGTGTTGCAAAATAAAAACAAACAAAATTCTGAATGACATGGCAAAAGTACAAATAAAATCTGAGAAACTCACTCCTTTTGGGGGAATTTTTTCGATTATGGAGCAATTTGATGCTCTTTTAGCTCAAACCATAGATTCCAC
>ONZV01000072.1_pt1 | contig 95951 bp, 136 predicted proteins | sample 1671561 | NCBI WGS metagenome assembly ONZV01 (sample SAMN06348169, study PRJEB24527) | human gut metagenome | reverse complement strand
GCCCCTCTGTCGGGCTAAAGCCCCTCTGTGCTCCCTCGCTTCGCTTCGGTCGCACGTTAAATTTCCAGTAACAAACAAACTAATCTTCATAATTATTATTTTTTAAATATTTTGTAACACTATTCATTACGCATTCTACACACCATCCTAAAAGATATGCAAAATGCTCGTCTTGTCCATTTTTATAACCCATAGAAATATCACAATAGTCAAACACATCACAAACATAATGAGTTGATTCGTGAGCTACAGTCTTTATCCTTATGCCATCATTTGATAGCCAAATAAGTACACCTAAATTATTTGTACTTTTCTCTCTTACAGGAATAGTCATTGCGTCACAACCCTCAATTTCTTGAGATACATCTATCGGACTATGATTGAAATTGGAAAATTTTCTATTAATATTTTTCCATTGATCATCCCCTACAGCAACATATAATTTGAGGGGATATATTTGAGGATTATAACAATTAATCATCGCAAAACGTCTTTTAATAATATATCAGGATGTTCTTCTTTAGGCTTATACTCTTTGAATCTACCTATAAAACCACTTGCATTCATGTTAGCTTTCTCGTATAAATCTTCTGTAAGAGAAGCCTTATACAACTTAACTTTCTCTTCAAAATGATAATCAAGTTTAGGTTGGTCCATTATTACTGCCTGTATATAACTCCATGAATATTTCCATAGCAAAGCCCAGTCCTTGATTATCATCAATCCTCCGAATAGTCTTAAATCTCCTCTGAATTGGGGGAAATCTTTTTGGATAGATCCTCGTGAGCCGATTTTGCATCGAGAGATAATTTCATGGCATCCTTCTTGCTTAATGTCGCTGTCGTATCTATCAAGAACGCTAAACGGATTGTATTTGTAAAAAAATCACTTACATTAGCCCCCTCCACGATGGCTTCTATCAACGGAGTTAGTTCCTTATGGTCATAGTGCCTGCTTAACCACCAAGCGTATATACGTCTTGCAAAAGGAATTATCTCAAAAAACCAATAGTTATTCAATACTCCTGCCGCTGCAACTTTGTACGGAATAGATGCGTCATTTTTCATAATTGCAATCATTTCATTTTTTGCTGTATCTGGATTGATAATATCACGTATCAGCAGCTTATCCACAATATAGTCATATGCACCCAGTCTAAGACCACGCACCTTGAATTTCTTATTGCCAACCATAACCTCTTTGTATTTATGAGTGGCAAACTTCTGCATCTTTATCTGATCATCTAAGTCAGGTTGTTTCCAGTTGAATATTCCCATTTTTAAACTAACTTGAACGGTTTAATCATTAATTTTCCTTTCACATCTACCTTTGATATGTTCTTTGGAGTATTTGTATAAACGAACACCCTTGTATATTTAGACGATACAATATCAAGTTTGGCATCGTCAATCAAAGAAACATGAACTATGCTGTTATCAAGCGCAACAAGACTTACACGGCTGTTATCCTTGACATACATTTCTCCTATACCGAAATTGACAAATGTGACAACACAATCACACGAGCCGTTAAAAATAGACCATTTAGGATTGCTTATGAAAAGGTTGGTATCATCCACGAAAATATTAAACTTCTCCCTAACTCCTGCAAATTCCTTCTTGATTATTTCATTTGACGGGTATCTGTTTAATAGACAAAAATCAATGCCTCTGATATACTTTTCACATAATTCATATTTATCAGGTTCACCCCATCCATTTGTCCACTCTTTACACAGTCCAAGGCTTATAGCCTTTTGCTTCAATTTTTCAGATAATTCCTTATCATTCATTATGTTTCTTTTTATGGCAAAAATACAATAAAAGTTAATACCAATAAAAAAGTAACAGTTAAAAAACAATAAAAGCCGGACAGAAATGCCCGGCTAATTTATAACTCATCTGTATCAACCAATAGAACTTGAATTGTCAAGTTCGAGAACCATCATGGTTTTCAGATACTGAGTATTAACTTCCAATGCTGTTACAGTAACGGAGAAACCAAGGTATCCTGCGTTACTTGGAGCACCTGTGAAGCTGACAGCCCATGATGCCTTCGGGAAGAAGATCATACGGTCACCAGTACCGTTGATAATACCGATAGGACGTACAAACTGCTTGAATGAGCTTGCACCAAACGCTTTCAGTTTCTGAGAAGCTCCCTTGCCGAAAACATCCGCAGTGTCAGTCAAACTATCCAATTCCAACTCAGCCTTTGCTTCATTTCCTTGCGTAAAGAAAGCGAAAGCAGCTTTTGATGTAGACATACCTGTAAAGGTAAATGCCATAGTACCCGGTGTGATATTTTGGAATACGGTAGCACCCTGTTCGTTCTTTGTTTCAGAAGTGTCAGCATCAGTACCAGCAGATTCCGTAGTACCAGACTCAATATTTGGAAGAATCTTCGGATTCCTAAAACTTGAATATTGAGTACTATCGGTGATTTCAATCGCATCAAATGTCAAAGCAGCCGACTGCCCGTTCAAGTAAGCAGGGCTAGTGTCTAAATTTACTCGTGCCATTCTATTTTCTGTATTTAAAAAATTATTACTAATTGATGAAAACGTATCTGCCGATGCGCCTCCACTGTTTTTTCTCACGTTTTTCATGCGGCTAATCCTTTGAAATATCAACATTCAACAGGACGGACATATAATAGAACCCAACCCCGTCAAACATCGGTGGTAAAACATTAAATATCTCGAAATGAAGCTGCACAGTCTTTTGCGGGAACAGTTCTACCATTTTCTCACTCAACGCATCCATGACAGACGGATATACGTTCCCGGGCAATGCCCTTACAAACAGAGTAACCGTAGCCATTGTTTCGCCTTTCCCGAAGTGACCGTAAGGGCCGCTCTCGGTATTGCTGACAATTCTTGTATTGTTGTTTACGACAATAAAACTAGTTACCTTATCATCAACACTTGCAGGACGCTGCACCTTATATACATCGTCAGCAATCTTCTTGTCCAATACAATATTGTACAAGGTGGTATTTATTGTTGAAGGATTAAAGTAGCCCATAACTTCACTTAAAATATTTGTTTAACATATTAGCTGCAATTTTCTTAAAAACCACAGTATATTTGCCCCCTTTTAAATCTGTCTTTGTCTTAATCCAAGAATCTGAAAGAACGTTCAACAGGTGATAGTTCTCAACATACTTGGCATAATACATGACAGCAGCGACAACCAGTTCATATTTGTCAGAACCATCGGATTTGTAACTGTTGAAGAAATCTTCGGCAAGTTCACGCCCCCAATATTCTACATTGTTACGTTTCCTAGGTTCATTTGCAACTTTCGTTGCATTTGCCCACACAATCTTCTTTAGGACTCCATCTTTATAAATGCCGCAACCATAACTATCTTCAAGATTGAAAGTTTGATTGGTAAAGCCTTCCATGTCTTTTATATCATCCATAACATTTGTCGCGATATCTTCCATGAACTGCATGATAGAAGCATCCAAAGCAAGCTGGACATTACTACCAAACTCTTTCAATACTTTATTGTTGTTATTTGCCTGCATTTTTTGTACTTGTCTTTCTTGTTACTGGTTTACTCAGTTTATCAATCTGCTTTTTTAATGAATCTCGATCATCTTTTGCGCATTTCAACTCGTTTTTGATTTTGTTCATCTCATTATAAAGCTCCTGTATCTTCTGATAAGCATCATGAAGAGATTGCTGATAACTCAATATTTCTTCCTGTGCCTTTTTCAACTGAGCACCCTGAATAGCAAACCCTTTTTCAAGATTGTCCAAGGTAGAAGAATCAATTTCAGTTTCCATTTTTTCCTTCTTCTGCTTAAACAGTAATATTGAAGTTAGAAGGGTTATACCATTAGTACCCAACAAAGCAAGTATTATTTCCGTCCAATTGATTGTCATAGTATTCTAGTTTTCTATTTGGTTAAAGTATATTACCGTACCAAATTCCATATTGTTAAATGGAGGTTTCTTTATCTCACGCCAGCTATTGCTGTTGTCCGAAAACGGATGGTTGAAATTCTGCCAATCCAACAGACACCCGGAAGGTATGGTTACATCGTTATCTTCTAGGTAGGCAGCATATTCGGACTTGTCAACATCATTCGTTTCCGAACCTGTATCCTTTTCCTGTATATTTGCCCTTCCTTCGTATATCATCTCCCAATATGGGGTAGTCTGATATTTATCCGAACTGTTCTTGTTCTGATAAATTCTAACCATATCAGGAAACATATCCTCACCTAAAATACTCTTTCCCATACTACCATCTTAATCTAGTTATTTCAACATCTGTTCCAACATCCAAATTCAAACCCCATTTGGCGTATAAATCCTTTGCGCGTTGTTCCAATCTTTTCTTGTCATTGATAGAAATAGTCTTGCTTGTGTCAGTAATTGACCAGTTACCTGCCTTTTTCGTCTTTCCCTGTATGGTTGAAGGAGCAGTACAAACAATGAGCAACAAATCGGCATAAGCCAAATCCTTCTTCATTTCAGACGTTTCACGGCTGTCATCAGACAAACGGAATCCCCATTTCTGGGCAACACTGATATACGATGTGTTTTTCAACTCATAGTCAATCTGTGCTTTCAGATATTCACGCATAGACATATAGAAATATGCTTCTACCTTCATGTTACCCTTTGCTGTTATCTGAGGGGTAACTTGAATAGTGAACGGATTATCCGAAACTTTCAGCCTATCTTCCGGCTTCAATGTTTCATTGTCAGCAATAAGCCAATATCCGAACTCCACACTTTCTTCGGGAATAGCTTGGAGCGTGAGAGTATCTCCAATGAAATACTCCCCTGCGCCCTTTGCTGTGCCTTCGCCATTTATATCAATAATGACCTTCATGGTTCAACTTTTTACAATCCCGTATTTGACTGTTCGTCAACCTTCATGATGATAAGGTTGTTCGGATTCTTCATCACAGGACACGCCCACAATTCACCTGAACTCTTCTCAGCATACGGTTCAGAAGAATACTGATGCAAGAACGCGATACGTCCGCCTTCCAAAGAAGAAATACGTACAGCCGGGTTGGTATCCTGCAAATACATTGACGGTGAGTTCTTGATACGGAAGAACTGACCGCTCTGAACAAGAACAACGGTGTTCTTTTCAAAAGACGGTTTGGCTTCCTCAATCACACCAAGTTTGTTCCATTTTGATTTTTCATCAACAGGAATAATCACAGGAATAGAGAACACCTTCATCAGCACATCAACAATCTCCTGATTGTTCATAGGATAGATTGTAGTAGATGCTGCGGCAGGAACAAGACGAGCCTGTACTGCTGCTGTCACTTTTGGGTGCATCAGGAAGTTGTCATACAAATCCTTGGACATTTCAAAGTGATCGTATGGAACACCATCATTGTCGGCAATCTTACACATTCTTTGAAGGTCTTTAATAGGATCAGCGTTCTCGTTCGGTGTCCAGTCTGTATCGCTAAACCATTTCTGTTTCAACGCTTTCAACTTGTGTTTTGCAGGAACACGATAGTCAATCTGAACAGGGATTGAGTTGGTACCACTAGCTGTATAGTTAAGCATACCTGTAGAAAGAGCCTGATAAGTCATGCAGTTCAACTCGGTATGGAAGCCTTGAATACACGCTTCCATCTTTGTGTACCACTTCTCACGGATCTTGTCAAGCAATGCACCTTGCGGAATGTCAAGTTCATAGAACTCCTGAATATCGGTTTCCATAAACTGAATGGCGTGACCCATCTTCGGAATACGTCCCGAATACCATTCAAATCCCGTAGTGTCCATGATAGGCTTTTCAGCCAAAGGAGCCAGCATCACAGGACGGGTAGCCTGTGTGTATTCGTCAACCATCACGTTCCATGATTTGCTCATCTGAGGAACATCCCAATCTCCGTAGCTTCTCCAATTTTCGTTATCAAATTTCTGATTGGCATAATCCATAAGTTCCTGCATCTCCCCAGAGAAATGCCAATCATAGAAACTAAATGTCGATCTTTGCATAAAACGAAAAAATTTAATTAGTTATACAATGTGTAACGGAAAACGCAAGGATATGATTCATCATCCTTCATCGCCTTTTTGATTGCCGAAGCTACGGGCGGAATGCGTTTTTCCAAAATCTCACTTGTCACCATCCATGCACCGTTGAAAGGATAGAGAGTGGCACCGGGAATGGTGTCAACATCATAAGGCAGGATAGCATTGGGAATAACCTTGATTTTTGCGCTAGCACTAGCCTGTGTAACTTCAACCAAAATATCGGTCAATTCCAATTTACCTGCATCCGAGGACAATGTAAGGATGTCATATTCGTCATGAGACGAATCAATAGCGTTAATGGTATAACCAGTTGTAGTACCTGCGGCAGTAGTAGGTGCTTTACCGACAACCATGCCAACCTTGGCAACTGTATTACCCATGATTTTTTCAACTTTTACCGTAGCACCAGAATCCGATTTCTCGTACATTCTGAATGAATAGTGAATGTCACCGCCATTCTGCTTTGAGGAATCACATTTAATCATGGTACCAGCCGGAAGTTTGTTCCCAACTGTAGGCATACGTTCTACTGAAACGTTACATCCTACCAAGAGTACGTGCAAAGACGTATCATTAGAAAAGATATGTCTTGCGCCACCAATCTTACTATAACTTGTTGCAAGAACTCCTGCTTTCATAATTAAAAAAACTATTTGTTAATTTTACTGTAATATCGGCTGACAATGTTGTTTTCCTTGCTAGCCTTATCTTCTTCTCTCTTTCTATCTATGAATGACTTTACATCGCTAGAACCACCCTTGTCAGAGATAAAAGGATTAATGCCATCCTTTGTGTATTTAGTACACGTTTCATTGTACTTTCCCTGTATTTTCAGAAGAATGCTTGTATCTTCCTCTTCGGGCGAAATCTGAATGTTCTCAAAAATGATGTTGCGCAACAACTCGTTAGGCATACCCGCTTCCGGGCGTTTAATCAAATCAGACAGCTTCTTGCGCTTTTCAGTTACAATCTGCTTCTGCTTTTCCTCCTGCTCTTTAGCTTCAAACTCTTTCTTGAACTTTTCAAACTCTTCAAGTTTAGCCTTGACATCATCGGGCAACTCAAACTGTTTCTGTTCGGATGATTGTTGTTGTTGTTGTTGTGACGAATGTGATTTTTCCCATTCCTTTTTCAAGTTGGATATCTCCTGTTCCTTGATTGTATCCCACTCTTTGCGCTTATCAGACGCAAACGCTCTTACCTGACCTGCCACAGTGTTCTTTAAATGATTCACAACACTTTCATTCCAGAACTTTTCCGCATTTTCCTGCGGTGCGAACGCTGAGAACTCATTAATTGTCTGTTCGATTGTACGATCTGTAATAACGGAGCTACTTTCTCCCAACGCATTCTTGATACCTTCAAAAATGACTTTTACATTTTCATCCATATACTATTTATTTTTTTTATGTGATTCATGCACAAGACCTTTGCGCACAGTAAGTACCTCTTACCGATGCAAATGTAGTTAAAAAATGTGTATAAGCAAAAAAATATTTAAAAAAATATTATATTTGCGGGATACATAGAAAACGATGGAAGAAATTGACTTAAAATACCGAGGATTAAAGACTAAAGATGTTGTCAAATCGCTGAAACGATATGGCAAAAGGGGAATCATACCATATAAAAGCCTTGATTTCGTCCAAAGATATATAGAGGACAGAAGAAGCAAGGGGTACAAGGTAAATATGCTTGCCCCACAGAAAGGTTCACAGGAGGCATTTCTAAGGAACAGGGCAGGAATAAAGATACTTCACGGGAATCGTGGGGGAGGAAAATCCGTATGTCTTGGAATGGATATACTGAGTTCATGCAACCACCCGTCATTTTCCGCACTTGTTTTCCGTAAGGACAAGACATCCGCAGAAAAAGCGGACGGTATTCTTAAAGTGGTTTCAAAGATGGTTGAACCTTATGGTGAGTATATTGATTCAAAACGCCTTTCAAGACTTGACGCAGGAGGTGAAATACGATACGATTATTTCGGGGATGCCTGCTTGTCGGGAGAAAAAGGCATAAATGAATTTAAGGACAGACAACAGGGTGGTAACGTTGTGAAGGTGGCGATAGACGAGTGCTCACAGGCAACGGAACCTATCATAAACTACCTTCAAACGGTATTGCGTTCATCATCAGGACTAAGAACAGGTCTTACAGGCGCGTGCAATCCAAACCCGTACAGCGATTTCTGGAGAGCACTGGTATCATGGTGGGTGGACGATGACGGAATAGCAATTCCGGAAAGATCGGGAAAGGTAAGATATTTCTTTCAATATGGAGATACTATACATGAAACAGCATGGGGTGACAGCCCACAAGAAGTATTTGCTCAGGCAAAAGATTATATCATCGCAAGATTCGGTAAAAATACCAAAATTGACGAAACAAACTGTAAAAGATACATCAAGAGCATAACCTTTATAGCTTCCGGGCTGGAAGATAACAAGATACTTATGGCTTCCAATCCCGACTATCAGAAAAACCTTGGAGGAACAGCACAGGAAGTATCCATAAACGCATTAGGTTCATGGAAGCTGATAAAAGGGGGAAACGAGTGGATAACCCGTGACGAAATGGAGGAAATGTTCTCATCTCAGCCTGTGTTTGACGATTATTTTGAATGTGCTACACTAGATATAGCATACGGTCTTGGTGACGTTTGTGTAATGGGGCACTTCATAGGACATCACTTACAAGACCTAGAATGGTCAAACACATTAAAGCCTAGGGATTTGAACCGATGGGTAAGAAACAATCTACGAAAATGGGGAATCGGTGAAAACAGACTGGCATTTGACGGTCTTGGAGCACCTACATTCCGTGACGCATTCCCCGAAAGTCTGGCAATACTTAGAGGTGTTCCGAAAAGACTAGACAAAAGCAAGGATGACCAGCCTGTAAGATTCTATTTCGATCTTAGGGCACAGCTTGCCGATGAGATGGTAACACGTATAAAAGGAACAAACCTAGGATATTGCGGATTCAGTATAAACCCGGAACTTCTCGAAAAACCGTATGTGAACAAAACAATACGGGAAGCACTGATGGACCAGAGAAGAGCAATAAGACGTGACGTGGAAAGGGAAAACGGGAAACTAAGACTGCTGAAAAAACAGGAAGCAAAAAAGATTGTAGGATGCTCGCCCGACTTGATAGAAGGAACATTTTTATACAGGACATATTTTGATATATGTGATGTAATGATTGACATACCTAACGATATAATGGATGAATTAAAATATTTATAATTACCTATGGAAATTTTAAAATTAGACGTTTTATTACGAAAAGAACCGTTCAAAGTGGCACTTCCGTCAAGATGTGACGATGGGAGAGGTGGAGGAACAAAGAAAAAACCAAGACGCTCCACTTTGATATACAAATATATGTCACAAGATGATTTTCTAGCACAATGGGATACATCAGGACATTATATACACAACAGACCCGACTGGAAAGACAGTATCCCGTCAGACGAGGATGCCACATCATCGGATGATGAAAGCGCGAATGTAGGTGCTCAGAAAAGGAAAAAGAAATCGGCATCAACTCCCTACGTACTGCAAAGACGGGCATTCCCCCTTCAAAGGATGATACATAAGAAAAGGGTATCACACCTGTGTACCAATCCTCTTAAATTTCAGATAAAGAAAAGCGCGTCAAACCAGCAGAACAGGGATAAGCTGACAACATACAAGGAATACTGGACTGATTCTCTCATGGAAACAGCCAAGTTTGAACTTATAAGCGAAGCCGGAAAGGTAGGAGATGCTGCCATATATATATATAAGGATAAGGACGAGATAAAATACAGGTCTTTCAGCTACTCAAAAGGAGATATACTGTATGAACATAAAAACAGAAGAGGGGAAAGAATAGCTTTCGCAAGGGAATATACAACCACATACATCTCGGCTGATGGAGAAGAACATACAGACACACTTGTCGATGTATGGACTAAAGATGAGTTTTACACGCTTGATTCCAACGGAGATATAGCAACGGATATTGACGAAAACGGAAATATCATACAACTGCATCAATTCCATAACCTGGGATTTATACCTGTAGTATATCTACGGCTTGAACTTCCATTTTGGGGGGCAGTACAGGACTTGATAGACGATTTCGAGTTCTTAATGTCCATGATAGGAGAATACAACACACGACAGGCATTCCAAATGCTACTTATCAAGACTAACGGAAGAATAAACATTCAAAGAAACGGATTGGGAGGAACTTCCATTTTACGTGTAGGAGCAGAAGATGATGCACAGTTCATGGGTAAAATGGACGCTTCAAATTCACTATTCACCGAAATAGACAACATATACAACGGAATACTTGACGGAAGCGGTGTCGTTCCGCCAATGCAATCATCGTCAGGTGACAGACCTACTGGAACAACGGCAATGTATTATGAGCCGGAAATGGAATGGGCGAGAAGTGATGCACAAATGATGAACACAGCCATAAATGACATGGCCAATATATTCAAATACTATGTAGGAGTAATGGAAGGTGACGCAACAGGTTATAACGCTCTAAGAATAAACGCTACCATAGAACCATACTCATACATAGATTTCTCCGAATGGAACAATACACTCGTTCAGCTTGTGAACTCCCGAATAATATCATTACAGACAGCAAGAGAGGAAAGTGATTTCTCAGCAAATAACGAAGATGATAGAATGGACGAACAAGACAGAAGATTAAACGATATGGAAGCTAGAGTTATAGAGGAAAATAATGAAAACAATGAAAACAACGATAACAGCTAAACTATGGGAAAATTTATAAACTTACTAAGAAAAATAAGAAGGGCATTGGACTATATATGCCTTAACAATTTAAGAGTTGACGGAATGGAACACCTCATTGCAGGAATACTTTTAGTAAGCGTGGCGCAATGGTTTTTCTCCGTATGGACAGCAATAGCACTAACCTTATTCCTCCTTGTAGGGAAAGAAATCGTCTACGATAAGTGGCTTAGACAAGGAGTGCCCGAATGGAGAGATGTATTCTGGGGAGCAGTAGGTATGGTGCTTGGATTGATGTAGAAAAAAACACCACAAAGTTTTTATATATCAAAAATTATTATTTACTTTGTGGTGTCTAAACTTAATAGCGGCACGAGCCGCATACATCGGCTTTTTTTGTGCCCATATATAACGTGTATATCATTACAAAATATATACTGCACCGTGTCGGGATGTAGAAATACTCTCGGAGTTTTGCTATTAAGACTTAGACAACACGTAGTGCAGTTTTTTTTATTGTCTAAAATAATAGCTATGTTAGAATTAATCTTATCTAAAAAGAGTAGCGAAAGCGAAATCAAATCGTATTTCAACGCAGTTCTTGAATTGTCAAAGTCTGACAATGAGTTCCCAATCAATCTTGATGAAGTATGGATGCTTGTTTATGGCAGGAAAGAGGAAGCTGTAAGAGCACTAACTTCAAGTGAACAATTTATAGAAAATATTGATTATCAAGTTTTACGCAAGAATGCGGAAAACCAAAAAGGCGGAAGGCCTACAAATGAATACAAACTTACCGTTTCCTGTATGGAGTTTTTTATTGCTCGCAAAGTACGTCCAGTTTTTGAGGTTTATAGGCAAGTGTTTCACAAAGTGGCAAAGCATGAGCTTTCCCGAAAGGAGCTTGCACTAATGGTAATACAAGCCGAAGAAGAGAAAGAACGCTTGGCTTTGGAGAATGAAAAGCAGCAAAAACAGATAGAGAAACTCCAGCCGAAAGCCGACTTCGCCGACAAAGCCTTTGCAATGGAAGGCAAGTGCGATATAGGACAGGCGGCAAAGATACTTGGCTTGCCTTTTGGGAGAAACTCTTTGTTCAAAAAACTTCGTGAAGCAGGAGTATTCTTTGCTAACAGGAACGAACCAAAACAGAAGTATATTGATGCTGGGTATTTCGAGATGAAAGAAAAGCCTATTCCAAGAGAGAATCACCCAGGTTTTGTCGTGATGGTTGTTCTATGCACACAAAAAGGTCTTGCATACATCAATCACCTGTTTGGCGGAAAACCGTCCGATGGAAAATTGGCGAGAATAGTATAGCACTGTACATAATCTATTATTACTAAAAAAACAAGGAGCGACAAAAATATCGCTCCTATTTTTCCTTTAACGTATGATTAATCACTTTATCGTAACCCAAACCTGTTCGCCACGCTTTATCGCATCGTCAATCAATTTGTTCAACTTGTCAGAAGTATAGCGTGATTCGGTAAGCCTGCCTTTTGATGTATTGTTACCTACAAGGATACATCCGGCAGAATCCTTTGCTGTATTCCCAGCGTGAAAAAGAATACCCTCAAAATGAGGAACATTCAACAATCTTGGCATATTACGTCCGAATTTTGGGGACCAGTTGTATATCACCTGGTATCTACCGTAAGGGATAGCAGATTCAGCATAAACCTTCTTCTCGTTTCCATCAAACACTCCGTTCTTATTCACGTCAACAACACGATCTTCAAGCGTATTACTGAAAAACTCACCATCAATATACAAACGCCCTATAGTATAATCAGGCTTACACCATTTTCTTTCTACTAATAGTTCCATGATATTTTATTTAGTTATACATTGCAAATATACAAAAAAGTATTATATTTGCAATGTAATAATTAGGCTAGTTGATATTTAGATGTGCAGATTTAACTGCAAAAAGTAAAACTTATTTAAAGATATCATTTAATGGGGTTGTCTATATTATTTTGACAACCTCAACAATTTCCAAAAAGCATTAAATGGATACAACTAGCAGTAACATATTGCATTTTTTAGATTTATTCATTTAGGCAAGAGAAGGGCTTCAATCTGTTCTCTTGCTTTTTTTTATGCGCAAACATAAAGTCATTGAATTAAGTCTTTCTTATAGAATAATCTAGTTGTTTCTTTTGAAATTTCTACATGACACTTATCTGCCTCTCCATAGCCAATTCTAGCTTCTATCCAAGGCTTTTCGTTGCGAATTGACGCTCCCAATTCAAACATTGTCCAAGTATATAATTCCTCCAAAATACTAATAACAAAATCCTGCTGGTCTTGCGTCAACTTTTCAAATTCCTTATCTACATCTTCTTTGGTATTATTTGAATATGTCAATTCTTCATACAACATATATTTATCTTTAAGACTACCGTAAACCTTACGACTAACGGGGCCATGCACCCATGCTTCAAATTTATCAGTAATAAGTTCTTTATCAAAATATGCCAAATGATAAGCATCGCAGTAAAATAATAATCTCTGCAATTTCAAGTGTGACATTGGCCCATAATGTTTTAAAATATAATCTGATAAAATTATAGAATCTATGGTTCCCATATCTTTAGGTATTACAAAACGATTAACAATATTTATCTATTTTATCATTGCAAATATACCATATTTTCTGTTACTTTGCACTATCTAAATGAACCATTACGATGTTTTTACTTGGCAGCAGGCAGATGTGAATCTTTACTGTTGCCTTTTTTATTTAAAATACATACCTTTGCACTATGGACAACGAAAGAGAAATATTATCGAAACTTGACGCTATCATACAGAACCAAAAGGTTTTGTATGAGAATCAAATTGTAATCTTTCAAACTCTAGCATCAATTGGGCAAAAAGTTTACAGCCAAAGCGATTTCAAGAGTTTGATGATAAATATGGTAGCAAACGGTATAACAGAAAGAGTAGAAGCCAATGATCAACAAAGAAGAAACATCTAAGATTGCAGACTATTACTTCCAGGTAAAAAGACTTGCGAACGGTATCAAATCGTCAACCAAAGAACGTGCGGAGAAGTTCTCTAAAGACCTTCTGGCCGTATTTCTTTTGGCAGGGGCTAAATCATTCAAGTCAATATCAAAACTCCCGGATAGCCAAAAAGAAAAAGTGCTGGAACTTACCAAAAAGTTCCGTGAGGATATATATAACGACATATACCAATATGTACTGGAAAGCAATAAACTGTCACTAGAACTAAACGATGATCTTGGATGGGAGTATATTTCAATGACGGACAACGGCATTAAGGAATATATGGAAAGGACATACGGTGGAGAAACAACAAAGCAGAGAATAAATACAAATACAAACAGATTCCGCGCTGTTGTTGAAGTATATCTTGCCAATACATTGCTGTCCACAAAAACGAACAATATAGAGAAAATAACGGATGAGGTTCAAAAGAAGATATGGAACAACATATCATCACCATATAACGTATCATTTATTCCACCAAGCAAACAGAAACACTACGGTAGAGGATATGCTACAAACGGTATAAGCCAGTTGTATGTTATAGAACAGCAGATGATTCTAGGTATTTTCAATGAAGCAAATTACAACTCATGGAAAAACATTCCAAATTTCAAGGGATGGAGGACAGCAGTAACGTCTAAAAATCCATGCCAGTTCTGCATTGATGAGCAATACAGAATACACACAGACAGACCTAAGCTGCCGTTCCATGCCCATTGTTTGTGTATATTATATCCGGTGTTTAATACATAATAACTTGATAATCAACATACCATTGAGTAACATTACCATAAGACGGGGGATTTCCAGCATCAACTACATCATTACGAGTAAATGATTTAGGAATATTTGTACACGAAGGCATCAAGATATTACCTAACCATTGACCTGTATAAGATCCATCTTTCGCTCTCCATCTATATCTAGCGTATGGTCTTCCGGATGAAGCAACGTAATCACTAGAAGTATTATTTGTAATGTTTAATCTGCATTTAGAAGAAGTAGACCCATTTGTCAACTGTCCGTAAACAGAGAATCCAGAAGCGTTGGCTGTTGTATCTCCAAGTGTAATAGAAAGACTTTGAGTAACCACTATCGGCTTACGAATAAATCCGTCAGATGTAGTAGGGATTAAGCATAATACATTTCCACTGTAATCACAAAAATAACCCTTAAGATAAATATATGTATCTCCCATAGATATGAGATTATTGCGATTAAGGGTAATTGAAATTTTTCCTGTACTATCAATACTACTTACAACGAAAACTCCAGAATCTACCAACCTTTTTGATTGATTATATACTTCCACCTTTATCTTCATATTAGACCAAGTAAATCCCCCAAGTATTTTACCCCAATTATACCTAGAATCAGCCCAATATGGTGAAATTGTAAGTACAAACGTTGTCTTTGTAGCATCTACAGGATTAGTTAGAATATCTTTATCTATTGTAAGAGGTTTAGCCCCATGATCGTATCCATCAAAATCAGTAAGCCTGGCCCATGTTTTAGGTCTATCATATACTAATTTCTTATTTACAGAATCATAAATTATACCAGGTAAACTAGCGTTGTCAAATGAAGGGCTAGACGCTTCTTTGGGTTTTATATAACTCCACATATTAATTTTTTCGCTAAGACAAGCATACCCCAAATCATAACCATCACTAGTAGGACCGATGCCTAAGGTAGGATATACATCACCACCCAAATTAATAGGAGCAGTGATTTTACCGTTAGAATGACCCATAGGCTACACCTCCACAAATTTATTGCAGACGATATTGCCGCCCATTGTCAAACTACCCGTCACACGTACATCACCATTAATAATGACAGCTTGTGACAGATCAAACTCTTCTGGTACCTCACTACCATCTAAGGCTATTATCTCATAAAGCCCCTCTGTCGGGCTAAAGCCCCTCTGTCGGGCTAAAGCCCCTCTGTCGGGCTAAAGCCCCTCTGTCGGGCTAAAGCCCCTCTGTCGGGCTAAAGCCCCTCTGTCGGGCTAAAGCCCCTCTGTCGGGCTAAAGCCCCTCTGTGCTCCCTCGCTTCGCTTCGGTCGCACACCAAATTTCCGTTTACAAACAAATTAATTTTCATCTAACTCACGTATTAAATCATTAACATATTTTACACAGGAATCAAACTCGTCATACCCATCCAAAATCATAGCACCGACAGTAATGTGAAGTTTGTCTATCACTTCTTTTTTTAACAGCACAGCATTTGCCTTGCTTGTATCAGACTTTTCTATAACCGTTATTGCAGAATCAATCATCCTAGTGACTTCGGATGGTGGCATCATGGGAATATCAGCACCTTTCCGCCAAGACTGATATTCTCTTATTTTTTTAAGAAGTTCTTTTTTTCTCATGTGTTTAATAAATAAGGGGTGGTTATAGCATAAATAAAAAGGACTATACCACCCCTACTAGTTTTTCTATGAAAATAATTCAAAATTAAGGCAACAGTCCATAAGACAAATATTGTTTTAAGGATCTTTTATGGTACAAATATAATAATTATTGTGAATTAAGCCTTAAATAAAATTAGGTATTAATCAACAATCTCCCAATCATCGGCAAACACATCGCTAATAGACGGAACCCATGAATCAGCACGCCCGGTGTTCTCATTGTAAATAAGACACTTGCTTGTATAGTCAATGAATCCTTTGCCTTTCAGAATAAGGTCTTTTGCTGATTGCGGAAGAGATTGCATCTTTGGAATAACATCACTCTCTATATGAGCTGGAACCTGTTTGAATACCATTAATCCTTCCCCGTTCCAGCCCTTTCTACGAATTGGATAACCTGCTTTGAGAGCCATAATAGCCATACCAAAGTTCATCTTCCGCACTTCTGCGCTATCAGAGCCTTGCATACGTTGTATGCGAGTGTCAAGAAGGCGTATATAGTCGAACATTGTGCCGCATTGGATTTCCAGCAAACACTTGTTGTATGTATCATTAACGACTTCATCCATTTTCCCTGAATCTATGAAAGCGGCCAACTTTACATATCTTTCATTGACTTCTTCGGCTTCTATCTGCATACGGTCAACTGGTGTTTCTGCAATCTTATATGCCTTTTCAAACACATCTTTAGGCGACCAACTCTCGTAGCCGTCTTCGTATACCACCTTGTATCCTTCTTCCACTTGTTCCATAGTTCTTGGAATAGCATCAGTGGGCAGATAGACCTTACCACCCTTGCGAATTGCAGGTGTAGCCTGAACTAACTTTGTTCCAATGTACTTTTTCATTTCAATCTAATTTAATTATATATTATGAGTTATTCTTTTTGCGAATTAAGCATTAAGATAAAAGTTCCTCTTAATGCTGTTGGTGTCATCATTAGAAGTGATGGCACTCAAATTTAAATGAATTGATTTTATCTGTGGTGTCCGATTGTATATCAGTGCCTAAAATCGGATGGAGGAAAACCCGAAATATGGCAAAAAAGATAAACCTCCATCCGCAAACAAAAACAAGAATTTAATCAATACAAGCAAAAACCACACATTTCAGAAAGCATTGCAATTTTAAAAGGGCAAATCATCCCGTCTTTCAGGCTGGGCAGGTGCAGGTGATGGAGCAGGTGCAGGTGCTTGTGCTGGTTGCGGCATATCTATCTTAAAGCACCCAACTTCATTGTAATATTTACCCTGGTATTCTCTTGCTCTGATTTCAAGATGGGCAGTAATAGTATCACCCTCTTTCAATTGAAGATCACACAGATTGCCCATTACATAAAAATACACCTCTTTGGTATATGTAGAACCAATTTCTTCAACGAGAAAATTTCTCTTCTGCCAAGGATTACCTGCCTTACTTGTACCAGTCTGTAACTGACCTACTTTCTTTACTTTACAATTTAATACTAAATCCATTTTTTTATTTTTTATACTTATATTCTTTAATTTTGTCCAACTCTCTCATTGCGGACAGCCTTCTTTTGTGAGCGTCCACCCTTATCCAGAAAACCTTCCAGCTAACTTCCTTACCGTTAGTGGCGTTCTCTTTAAGTATCTTGCCACATTTTAAAATCTCGTTGACAAGATAATCATACCGTTCTTTATCATAGCAATATCTCATGCGACAAAAGTAATATTAAAAAATAAACTAATACAGAAAACAATAATAAAAATTGTTAATCAAACAGTTAATTCTTCCTCTTCCTCTTTCGACAATGCTTCCACGTCACCATCTTCACCTTTAGGAAAATACAGTTCGTCAAGATAATTGCTTGCTTCACTCTTTTCAGTGAAACTCTTTATAACACTCCCCCGTTTGCTAACAACACGGTAACTAATATTATCCTCTGCTACAACTTTGTAACAATTTAAATCATCCACATCTACAACATCGGGAGCATTATCATCAATACGCATCATGCTCAATATATGAGAATACTCGTTCACCTTCACCGTACAGGAAAAAACATTAGGAACTGATTCTATTATCAATCCGGCATTTATCAATGAATCAAAAACAGAACGTATAGGTTTGTATTTCAGTTGCCTCCTTATAAACTTCAACGTTATCATATTATCTCCCCTCTGTGCGGATAATACACACAAACGTAATACCCGTAACGCATCAATACTACATAGAGGCGAAAGGTACCTGTACAACTGGACAGGAGTAAATTTATGGTAATAATCAAATACTCCCTCTTCCTCTATTTCCCTTACACGCCTTTCCCTTTCCTTATTCCTTACCGTCAAATTAGTGGCTTTCCTTACCGACATAGACTATCCTTTCCATGTATCGTTTTCCTTTATCCATTTACGTTCATCATCACTAAGATCGCCTGTTGATTCACGATGATATACACACTTGTTGCATAACCCTGCCTTGGCACGGACACACTTGTCGCAATCGTATGGGAAAAACGCTATGGTGGTCTTGTCGTAGAAATCTTCACCAGCATCATCATCAGAAAGCCAACCTTTGAACTTTGCAAGCATATCAAGTGCACCTTTCACATCCTTAAAATCAGCAGTGTCTATATCAGAACGCTTTAGGAAACTTTCTATAAGGCTTATCGCATCTTCAAATTCAAGGTTATCCTTGTTTATCAAAGTCTTTGTCTTTTCCTTATTCTCACCTTCCAATACACGCCTCATGGATGGTGTCACATAATCGGAAGCAAGCATGGAAGATTTGGCATAATTGACAATCTGGGTTATCCTTGGAGAATTAACCCATTGCTTGGCTTTCATAAGCAAAGAACGCTCTGACATACCCCCGTCAACAACGTGCGTAGCCTTGTAAAACAAGACAGGATTGGTATCTATGACATAAGCGGACGCAGCCCATAACTCCATCTCATTCGCATCATCAATATGCTTTGCTATATCAATCTTCTTCTGCTTTTCATCGTCAATAAGAAGATTGTTACTAAGGGGAAGTTTACCCCATCCTTTATTCAAACCCATTACCTTTCCTCCTTTATCCTAGATTTTATCTCCCTTACCCTCTCGTCAAGTTCAGAAGAATATTTTAAAAGATTGTATATGCTACTCCTGTCAACACATAGGAAATCAGAAATTTCAGACATACTTAAACCCATGTCACGCATGACACAGCACACAAGAGCACGGTTTATCACAATATCATGCTTCCTGCTTTTCCTGTTAACATCAGTATCGGAGAGTCCGCTTGCCGCTAGAACTCTCCTAAAAACCAAAGCGTTATCAGCCTTTTTGCCCATTTTTCACATTCTCCTTGTCTACGATTAATTGCATTATATCAGCGTAACCAGCCAAATCAACCATATTGTCACGCTTTTTATGGAATCCCTGCCTGCATAGCTTTACAGCTATCTGTACAGCAACACAGTCATAAGGAGATAATTCCTTTCCAGTAATCAAAGAAGCCATCTTGGAAATGTTTTCAAAATTGACTACTGCATCGCCATAGTCAGACTGTCTGCTGTTACTACGGATATCCTTTGCCTCATCAAGGATGCTTCTCTCTTTAACATGATCAACATAAGCAATACAATCCGAGAAAAGAATATACTCTTTACCTTGGTCATCCGCACAAAGAAACTTTTCACCATTCTCAAAACAGTATTTAACAGTGACGAATTTACCGAACACATTTGACTTGCTTACAGAATCTTCACCGTGAAGTGAAATGTATTTATCACGGTTTATAATTTTCACCCTGCTATTCAATGTAACTCCAATCATAACAAATCACCTACCTTTATGTTATCCGCATCCTTCTTATCAGAAAAGAAAATACGATCATACTTCGTTTCACCAAACTCAACAAACATAGCTAAGATAAAATACTTATTCAACACACTATCATAGCCCTTGTCGTAAATTTTGTTTATCTTTTTTGTTTTCATACTTACTTACCTGCATTGTTTGTGTGACCAAAACCTCCATCACCCCTATCCGTTGAATCAAGACTTTCAACCTCAACAAATTCAACCTCAATATAATTACTGAAAAGAAGCTGAGCAATTCGCTCCTTTGCGGCAATATAGAAAGGCTCTTTCTCAAAACTCTTCACTATAACACCGATACAACCTGTATAGTCACAATCAATAACACCATCCAACACATCTGCGTCATGATACTTCCCGTCAACGCCAATAATACCTTTCAGAGAAAATCCGCTTCTCGGCTTAATAATAGCCTTCATATTTGATGGCATCTGAATGGCTATACCAAGTTTAATCAGGTTACGACCTTTTCTTATCAACGTGTTGTCAGGAACATACAAATCATACCCGGCAGCACCATCAGTTTTTTTTTCGGGAAGAACTGCATCCCGTCTTAATTTTACAAATTTTACTTGATTCATTTTTTGTTTATTTTTCTCTTTAAATCATACATCGCGCATTCCCTGCTTCTGTAAATCTTGCTTGCAGGATAAATCACATCATTGACAATAACAAATCCGACAACAGGATCGGTAATGGGAATTACTTCACCATCAACAATAGTAAAATTATTCTCGGATAAAAGCCTTCTCATGGCAGCAATCTGTTCGAGAGTAGCCTTTGAGATATCATAGTTGTTAGAAAAGTTAAACTCTAAATTACAGATAAGAACATTCTTGTCCTTATATAAGAAATTAGCTTTCAAACCACCAGTATTAATAAATACATAATCTATTAAATCTCCTGTTCTGCTTTTAGCAAACAGGAAATCTCCTTTCTTGAAATCGTCAATCTTGACTAGTTCATAAGTGCGCTCATCAATCTTCTTCAATGAACACCCCTCAGGTAGTTTTATTACACTTACATCTGTCTTACCCATTTCTTTCCTCCGTATTTAACCGAAATGCAGCCTCCCTAGCCTGATCCTTCGTTCTATACAACTCTATTTTTTCAAACATACGACCATCATCACAGTCATACGTACACAAGGTGACAGCCCACATATTACCACGCGGAGAATAGAAATACCTGCCGTAATCCTTTCCCATCACCTTACCGTTAACCCTTATTTCTCCTTTATTAGCCATAACACGACTTATTTCCTCACCCCAAACTTTTTCCTAAACTCATCAATAGAGCACGCTATTCGCTGACCAAGATGGTCTACATACAAAACAGCATCTTTAATCATTCGGTCATTTTCGGAAAGAATGTGGATAACACTGTCAACGACACACTCTTTGCCGCTACCTAATTCAACATACTTATTACCCATGACAATGCAGTCTTTTTCCTTCAAAGGAACAATACGTTCAATCTTGCTTTCACGATATTTTTTCAGTTTTTCAAAGAACTCACGGTGCATTACACGCTCGTTCTCATCCATCACATGATAAAATTCACAGCAAATACCGTGAACATTATCCACTGTATTAATCTCATCAAGGTTGTCAATCACATTCTGCAATGCGTCAAAGAAATTCACATCATGCTCATCCAATACTTCTTCCATAATTCTATCAATGGAAGCAATAGCTGCGTTCTTAAAATCAATTCCTATTCCAATATCCATTTCCTAAATTCTTTAATGTTAATACTATTCAAATTATTAATAACAGCATCTCCGATATCATCGTTATGCTTCAATCCAAAAGACAGGATAGGGTGTTCCCACCATCTTGCCACACGTCCTTTGTCACCCCACAAAGATATAGCTTTATTATCAAAGTCGGGGAACAAAATAACATTTTTTGGCAATTTATTTCCAAGCTGGTTCATTCCGCCACAAGCTATCCATACAAAACCGTTACCAAAAGCCATAGAAGCTATTATGGCGGTTTTTTCCGATTCAACCATACAAGCTATCGCATCGCTGCAATAATCCCCTAAAAACGGCTTAAAATAACCACGATAGGTAAACCCTTCTCCCGTAGTAAACTTCCTGAAAGCATGGGTTTCCTTCTTCCTGTGACCGTTCGCCCCATATCTTATCCTGTTGTCATGGCACACGTTACCATCCTTGTCGGAATACCAGAACACAGCGGATTCCCTTCCAAGACAGCCTACCTTATACCTTGAAAACACATCATTCACGGAATCAACACCGAAAACACCTGAAAGGTACTCGTACAGGTTATTACCCTTCCAATGACCGGCATCGCTAAGCCTGTCAACATACTTCACATCAACAAACTTTGATTCCTGTCTACCCGAATCATACTCCCTCTCGTAGAAATCCTTCAAACTCATCCTGCAACCTTCCGGGCTTGACAGAATCCTAAAAGCATCAGAAGCACTACTGCAACCAGGAAGATAAGACACGAGAAAATCAAACAGGTTGACAGAATCACCGCCCTGCTCGGTAACGGTAATACTGCCCGACTTGTTCATATAGAAAACCAGCTTATCCTTCCTGTTATGGCTCTCCAGATTTATCCGGGCAGGCAACGTCCACCGCTTACCCCTACGCCTTAAAGGAAGCCCAAGCACTGTGTCAAGATTGGCAAATATATATTCATAATCAATAGAACCCATATTACTTAAAATTACGCCATCCCTGTTTCATATCCCTAAAGAAATCGCTCAACGTATAACGATAACCGTCAGGATATCCTAGAAATTCAGAAAGGCATGAAACATGGCATTAATGTTAATTTTTATACACATTTTAAAACGTTAATCCGTTCGGGGCGATACCAACGCCCGCTATCGGCTATCATAAAAGAATCACCGAATACTTTTCTACCGATATTAAGCGCACCATTCACATCGGCATTGATAACCTTTCCAACTGCCGACTTGAACAGTCCTCGCTTGACGCGCTTGCCGAGATAGATATCATGCTTGCATATATCCTCCATAGATAAAGCGTCACATTTGCTAGTGTAACTTTCCTCATGTTCGATATAGCTGATACCTGCAAGTTCACACTTGTATCTAAGGCAGCTTCTCAACCTCGCAAAAGGGATGAATGTAAACTTCTGATTGTTTACTCCGCCCATATTGACGGATTGCTTCCATCCTTTGTTGTAGCCTACAGCAAGAGTGCCTATATGGTGTGATACAAGATAATCAACGATACGCCTGCTTGTCTTGTGCATCGCATCATTCATAAACCGTTCACGTTTATCATACATCTTTCTCATCCTGTTTGTCAGTTTGTCTATACCCTGCCTGTCCTTTATGGATTGCAGCATGGACAATGTTTTGTTAAACCATCTGTTGTATGACTTGACAACCTTGCCAGAAAACAGCAGAGCATTGCATCCGCAAACCAGCGTGGCAAGGTTGTTCACACCCAAGTCTATTGAAGCCATACCAGTACCGATATTATCCGAATAGCCACAATCATATACAACCTCCACGGTCATGTAGGTACGTTTTGGAATTATCCTGACCTGTTTGAACCGTTCGATTCTGTCATTGTACTTCTCCCATTGCGGAACGGGTATTTTCAAGTCACGGTCAAGGATTATATACCCGTCATGTATCTTGCACGACTGGTTGGTATATATCGCATTGCTCATCCCACCCCGTTTGTGATAGCATGGAAGTTCGGGCTTACCGTTATACTTCCCCGGATTCTTCGCCCAATCCTTTACAGCCTTGACATATCCCTTCATTGCCTTGTCAAGCACGCGTAATGTCTGTTGGGCTACGTGTGATTTCACAAGCCTGTAATTTATCGTACCTTCAAGATTGGTGACGTTTTTCATTATCCTGTCCAAGTCGGGATAGAACAGCCACCTGTCGTTATCCTTCAACTCGTTACGGACAATATACAACGCCTGGTTGTACAGGTTGTTCGTAACACGGCAGATAGCGCAAAGCCTGTCAGAATGGTTGATGTCGAATTTATAAACTAATTGCATATTAGCCAGTATTATGTTTTGCCAGTAAAAAGGAGAACAGGGAAGCCGTACTGACTTCAGCTTGTCGGAAGGTAGCTACTCCGTTCCTATCCCTGTATGAAGCAAATGTAATACTATATAACGATATTAGAAAATATTATGTGTTAAATTTTTGTAATATAGTTCGTTTGTTCATTAATGTCCATCTCATAATCATTCCTCCACATCCCCTAAAAGAAGTTTCTTCGCATAACGCAACGCAAACTCCCAATTGTAATAAAACGTACCTAACAAATCAAAGAACAGGCTATACACGGCATCCTTGTCACCATCGGAAACGGAATACATGATATCATCCATCATACGGATATCATCACTGAACCTGGCATTCTTTGTCGTATAACGCCACAAACCGCCAACGGCAAGTATCTTGGCGTGTTCATAAACATGACCGTCAATGGAATATACATCACAAACGTAATCATTAAACCAATCCTCATTGTCCAGCACACCACTAACAGGACTTGCCGACAAAATCATATTAACAAACACACCAAAATGACAATACTGCTCTATCTTACCCGAATCATTGTCAAACTCAACCTTGAAAGCATCCTTGCCGCTCTCATTAATACTGGAAACCATGTCACTTACATAAAGCGTCTTTAACCACTGGCTGAAATTATACCTTTTCAAACCAACCCTGTTACGGGCTTCATTTATCGCACACTGGGCATCAGACACACATACATACCAATCAGAAGTAACACGAATACTTCTATCAAATAAAACAATCTCTTTATTATCCATACACAATAAATTTTTTCAGCAAAAATACATATTAAAGTAATATGGCAAAAATAATAACGGTTAAACAATATTAAACAGACAACCTATTCTCCTTCCATTTTTTAGCTTTCAACAGACCAACACGGACAGCTTCATTGTTATTCCATTTAAAAATGTCACACATAAGAGATATATATTCATGAATCTTATCTCTATACAACAACTGTTCTTCTGTTGCGTGTTGCCAATCTGTCGTTATACCACATTCTTCTTTTATCATAGTGCACAATAATGACATAGCTTTTGAAAACTGGCTTTTATTGGAACAATTATTATACAGCGCACCAGTCATTTCTTTAAATGAATCACCGCTATCATTACGATATTCAAGAAGTTTGTCGAATAACCATTCATACACCTCAACTTTCAACTTTGGATTTATAGCCAACGCCAAATCCAAGAATAAAAAAGGATGAACCCATGTATGATGCCCTCTACCCCTTCCACTGATAATAGCAGTACCATACTTTTTTTCTAACTCTACAATAAACTCTCTTGTATTATTACTTTGCCGCCACTGATAAAAATTAAATTCAGGAAACCCATTATTAATCCTCCAAGCATTACCAGCTTTAACCAAATCGGTAGCAGACAATAATTCACTTTTGCTTTTTTGGGAAATCTCATGCCCAAAAAGAATTCTTTTCATTTCAACTTCTGTTTTCATAATAAAAGTGTTTTAAAATACGATGCAAATATACATACTATTTATTATAAAAGCAAATATAAAACACTTTTATTTAAAAGACATTTATTTATTATAAAAAAAACATCACTTTAGAACGGCAAATCCTCCTTCATTATATCATCAGCCTGTTGCAGCAGGTATTCGTCAGGGTTATACTTCCGTCTTAGAACAACCTGAAACAATCTGTTCCTGTTCTCATCCCACGCGGAAGTGACAGAATAGCCTTCCTGGCGTATCATGTCAACCATCTTTCTCTTGCTGTAAGGTCTAACGCCACAGTCATTACAGTATGCTATGTATTTCACATACAGGTCACGGTCACGGATAGCCGATTCCTCAATATCTCCCGAAGAATCATACCCCGAATCGTAAAGATAGGACAGGACACTGTTGGAATCACGTCTTGCATTCTCCGTAACGGATTCTATCGTATAACTTCTCGTAAACTCACCCTTGTTCTTAACAAACCGTCTTGCACCCTCTATTATCCAGTTGATAATGGCTGCCGATTCCTTTGACAGCTTCAACGGAAGAGATCTGTCCTGTTCCGATTCCTTAAACACACGATAGAACGGGATAACAAGGGAGCGTCTGAAGTGACCATAAGTCTGGTCCGAAACGGAAGGCATCTTGTTAAGGTTTGCCATAAACGGTGGCATCATGTCAGCAAGGAAAGGCTCACCGAACGGAAGACGCGCCATAGTAGGCTCACCAGAAATGAACTTCTTGTACTTGCCACCGCTCACATCCTTCCCACCCATCTCGGAAGCGTAGTTGAGCAGCTTGCCGTTTATCATCGCTATATTGTACTCGCAAGTAGACTTGTCACCCGACAGGTCAGCCATCTCCATATAAGAAACATTATCCTTACCTAGCGCATTGACAACAGCGTCAAAGAACACCGACTTACCGTTACTACCACAACCGAGAAGGTAACACATCTTCTCCATCTTGATCTTCTTCCTGTCAACAAAGGCACACCCCACAAACTCCTGCAAGGCATCCTGTGTGTCCTTCACAGGAATCACATCGTCCAAAAACTTCTCCCACAACGGGCTGCGTGCCAACGGGTCATAATTGATATTGATACGTATGCACGATTCTATCATGGGTGAGAAATCGAACGTTTCCATCGTTTCCGTGTCAAGGACGCAGTTGTCAAACGTGATGAAGTTACGCTTCGGATTAAATATCTCATGCGTCACGTTCTTTACGATGGTACGGTAGAAACGCTCGCTCGTATCGGTCATGTACAGTTCGCTAAGACCGTTTATGCGGCACAAATCCATGCACAGGCGCATCAGATCCTCCTTCATCATGGGAACGAATATCTTACCGTCAAAGGCCATGATGGAACCGCTCCTGTGCCGTCTGAAATTACACTCCCTGCACGCATCGGCTATGTCCATCTCAACCATAGCGGATATGGAACGTTTCCACTCGCCTTCATCCCTGGCTTTACGGAAGCCTCGACCACCGCCCTTGTCCGCCAGCTTTCCCATAACGGAATCAAGGATGTATTCATAAGAAGCCTTTGCAGATTCAGCGACAGTCATTTTCCCCTCCTTTCTCTACCGATTTTTCCCGATCCACAACCTTCCCGAACATCACAACGGGATACAGGTCATAATCGTCCGTTGATATGTCAGGGCGTGCGTCCATATCATCAAGAGAAGAGTACACGTCCGCGATGTGCTCCAGTTTCCTGCACACGATGGAATCACGTCTTATCCCGTAATACTCTATAAGATCAGCCATGTACTGTATGGTGATGTCCTTGAACCATGTGAACGCATCGTCACGTGTCCTTGCCCCGTCACAGCAGGTATTGAACGTGTACCCGAAACGCCTCATCTTCACGAAATAGCTGTTCCGCCACAACGACACCGACTTGTCCATCTCGTTCCCTGCGTTACGTATGGCAGTTACAATGCTTCCCGGCATGAGCGCACACCGTGAAACGCGAGCGGCAGAAGGCTTCCCGTTCGCCCCGGTCCCATCCACCATATCCACATCGGGCACGAACCTTAGATCATCCACGCTCCTTCCGCCCACAACGGACGTGTCATGCCGCATAAGGTAATCTGCATCCACGATATGCCCGTACTGTCTTACCTGGTCCTCGCACCACGAAGCGAACTTGCGCAACGACCGTTTCCACTCGGAAGGAAGCACATACCCGTACCTTGCACATATCTCCGCTATATGCTTTCTCTCCTTCTCCCATTTGCCCTTCATCTTCCTCTCATACTCCAGCACCTCACCCTCCACGCTGACACCAGCGACCTGCGCAGCCATAGACTTTGCAGTTAAAGGTACAGGCACGCGCTTGATGAATGACGCTTCCGACACGAACACAGCCTTCGTTCCGTCCTCCAGAGGCTCGTCAAGTTTAATACAGCAGTGACGATCCCGGAAACTGACGAGCGTAACCCACCCGAACAGCCACGTCTGAACCCTCATGCCCTTGTACCAACTTTCCCTGTCGGGCATTGCATCGGACAGGCATATGACACGCCTTGATTCGGGCAACCTAAGCTTAATCTCTATTTCTTCTTCCATCTTTACACACACATTTATATGTTTTTACCTGCAAATATAGCGCAAAAAACAATACGAAAACAAATAGTTAAATTAATTAACTGCAAATGTTTACGTGATTAACAAATACGTGTCAAGAAAGATAGTTTATCTTCTTTTACACAAGATTTTTTACTTTCACGTCCACAGTATGCTTTGAACAGGAAAAGTAAAAAATGTTGATTGTTGTTATTTTTTACTTTTGTTATAATTTTTCTCATTTTAGTTAAAATGATTTAACTATAATTTTTTATCTACTTGCTATTTTCTACGTTAATAAATGCAAAATTGACTTAATTTAACATAAAATAAAAAATCTCAACACCGATAGTTGCATATGCAACTAATTGATTCGGGAAAATTCGTAAAAAACCTACGAAATTCGTTGATTTTTCGTAGACTTCGTAAACTCTTCGTTTTTCAACACTTGTCAAAAAACTCGCACAAATTAGTGGTTAAATGGCTGAAAACAAGCTGTTTAGTCTTGTCAAAAAAAATTGAATCGTAAATCTTTGAAAATCTACTCTCTATTAATTTGCATATTAAATGTTAAAAGTAATATATTTATACAATATATACATACACGTACACCTTACATGCTCTATTACAATACATATACACGTACATCACATATACGACACATACAGCATAAAACACCAAAACTGCATACGTAATTTAGTATAGATACATATCAAAACGACGAAATCAACGAAGAATACTGTAAACCAATAACTTATACTGCAAAAAAAGACATAAAAAATGCAACCACACCTACGAAACACACCAAAAAACCTACGATTTTCGTAACTTTTTATGTAAAGATTTATCCGATTTTGTTGAAAACTACCGAAAATACACCTCCAAAACGCAAAATCAGCCATCCGAGCAAAATTTGGAGAAAAAAAAATTTTTCAGAAAAAAATTTATCGGGAGCGACACACCCACCGCGAAACCTCCACAAAAGGGGGTATGGCACTGATTTACAGGTAATTACACACGTTTATCTACTACGTTTCTCAACGTTTGTAAATAAAAATAAATTCTTTTCTACGACAATCGAATTTCGAAATCTTTACAAATAAAATATCTTTACAAGTGACTTCTACGAAGATTTCGTAATTCCCTCACGTTCAGACACTTACAAACAGATTTAACACAAATTAACATTGAAAAATATTGAAATTAAACATAATATTAAGCTAAAATAGGTCTTGCATGGTCGGATCTATTAATATTATGCAATATTAATTTAAAATATGTATATAAACTGTATTGATTTTGGAAAAAACGAGCTTAATTTATAATGAATGTTAATGAAATATACAAGGTAAATAAGTTTGTTGTATGTTTGCAGTGTCGGAAGGACAAAGCGATATATGACATATTGAAACAGCTTGCCACGGTGAGAGCGTGGTACAGATCCGCAAACAGGAAATAAGCGGAATATTAAATAGCGGTGCAGCTAGCCACGATGCAGAAGTACGGGTATCCTTGATAATGGAGATAGGAACTTAGTGCAATATGCGAATAGCTTTCCTAATACAATATAATGTATGTGCGTGTGTATCCTATACGTAAGTCTTAATACTTGTCTGTTAGTCACGGTTGGTATATATAAGCCGTAAAAACATACATACGCGCATACTGTAATGTAGCTACCACCCTGTTTTTGTGGTTGGTAACGGTTACAAGCCCGTATAGATACAGAGTACAGTATATAAACTTAATACATTATATATGGAAGCAAAGAGGATCTCACAAAGAGCGGTTAAAAACATGATTAACGGCAACACTGCATTGCTGCATATCGGTAACTTTGATACGGGGAAACGTACCAATTTAAAGCGCGCGGTTAGCGAATGTGTATATACTAGTCGGTTGTATTATAATAAGGAATTGCAATCGGATAACGAAAAGATAGAATACTTAGTATATAGTCAACCTTATAGGGTGTTTAAAGTAGAACTATATGAAACACATATTGCAGCGTTTAACGAATACACTGAGTACCACATTAATTTTGACGATACAAGCAAGTATTACACATTGGTTATAAGTGGCATGCAGTTTTTGATCGTGTCAGATTTAGGGTGGTGTAATATCTACCAGGTGTTTGATAGCGTGGTGGAAGAACTGGATAAAGATCCTTTGTTTAAAGAAATTAAACAAAGCGGCGTAATAACAAAGGATCAGATACAGACATTAAAAAAACGCTCAAACGACTTGCGGCGTAATGTTATTAATTACAATTGGATGGATCGTGTTGGGAACGGATACGGTATACCGTTGACGGAGGAACAAGGCGCTAAGGAACTAGACTGGATAAAGTCTTTTGTCGGAAAAAATATATATCGTTATAAAGATATAGAGATCATAAAAAATGCATCTCCATCTGATTTTGTTTTTAAAGGCTTCTATAATAACGGTATAGGGAATTGGTGTAATTACTTGCCAATATACGAAATAAACGGTATAGAATATGTACCAATGTCACAACCCTATATAATTGGAAGATATGAGTAAAAAATACAAACTTACTGTAGAGTTACGCGCGGGACATGGGAAATAATTATTAACAATTAAATATTACAATTATGGAAAGATACGATTATTTAAGAGCAATTAAAGAGGACGTTTTAAACTATATCAACGAAAACAATATAGTAGTAACCTCCGAAAATAGGGACGAAGTGGAACAGGATCTTAATGATACACTGTTTACATATGATAGCGTAACAGGGAACGCGTCAGGGTCTTATACGTTTAACACGTGGACGGCTGAGGAATACCTGTGTCACAATTGGGAACTGTTAGGGGGAAGCGTTAACAGAGTTCGGGTGCGATATGAGCTATTTAGAGAAAGGTGCAGAAGCGTGCGACGTTACAATACGCTGTTATCTGTTAGGGCAAGCAATTTCTGAAGTATTGGACGAAATAGAAACAGAAGAAGAAGAATAAAACGCGCATACGCAAGAAAGTCACTGTATCGAAAGACCTCTTGTAAATTAATGGTTTTAAAAACGAATAACGAACAATTAAAAAAATACTTACAATTATGAAAGCAAAGAATTTATCTTACAATGTGACAAAATATTACGTAGAAAACGGAATAATCTACAAAATGAACGTGCGTATAAGTTTGGGTGACTGTTGCAAAAATGGTGTATGTGATTGGAGTATCACGGCCGACATTTACGAAAAACGTAGGAACGGGCGTTTCGTTTTGTGTGCTAGTGATTGTTGTCACGAAGAAATATTAAAGTGTTTTCCACAGTTTAAAACGTTTATTGATCTACATTTGTGCAACCATTACGGGCAACCAATGTATCCCGTTGAAAATGGAGTATATCACCTTGTAAACAGCGATAAAAAAAAGGCTATAAACTACCTACGTATCACTGAAACAGAATACGATATACTACGTGATAGTGTGGAAGATAAGGAGTACTTTAAATACCTACTATACACCCTAGGAATTGTAGACCGTTGGAAGCAAGAAAGTTTGAAAGCTATAAAGCAATTGGAAGCATTGACGGGTAACACATGGGAAAACCCGTATAAACCCGAAAATGAACATTTTGCATTAAAATTGACGGACGAAGAACGTACACTAACTGAAAACAGAATCAAAGACGGATATTATACTAGTGAAGCCATACAGGCACGGGAAGACCAGAAAAAACGTGAAGAATACGAGAAGAAACGCAATGAAATAATTGCAGACTATGAAAAAGAAATACAAAAAGCGGAAAACAGGAAGCTAGTTAGGTTAGCAGTTCTTGACACCGGGATTCCTCTTAAAAACGTGATATACTACAATCATACCAATGAACTTGCATTTAATTGGAATGATTACGAAGAAAAAGTAACACAAGAACAATTTGACAAATTTGTAAATACAGTTGACAAAAATAAACTTCCTAAAAATATAACCTTTAAATTAAAATAATAATGAGAACGTTTTTTGCACAAGTGGAAACAAGGTATCGGGCTATTAAAAATTGCCCGTTTACCCAGGCACGTGTTGTCAAGGTTTTTGGCGGTTATATGTGTTTTGAAAGTGATAATGATTATAGAGTTTGGAAAAATCAAAAGTAAATAACTATGATCGAAACATTAATACTATTAGGTTGCCTATACTTGTCTATACGGGTAACTGATTATATCGAAAAACAGAAACAAAACAATAACAATTAAAAACGTAACATTATGGAAAGAAGAAACTACGTACCCAATTTGCTTGCAATGTATATACGCAATACGCGGGAAATATACGATATTACGGCATGGTTGCAAGATACCCTAATCAAAAAAATAAACAAGGGCGTGCAGCCACAGGTAGAACACCTTGCAAATTGTAGCACAATGAAAACCATAATCAGGGAAGCCGCCAAACTGTTATACAAGTATGACGGAATAACACCCACAAAACAGGAAAAACAGGAAGCGGCCCGGGAACATGCTAAATATATCCTTGATAGTGTGCAATACTTCATTCAAAACGCCAATAGAGGGTAAAATAAAGCCCTATATTAAAAGATCTAAAACAATACCGATATATCACCCATAAAAACAAAAACATTATGATACAGGTAACAGTAAAAAACAGCAAAACAGGTAGCCAATATATTTGTAAATCGGCCTCAAAAACGGTAAAGGATATAGCATATAAACACATAAGTTATTATTTCGTATGCAGACATAAAGATCACCCGTTTTTTAAACAGTTTTACCACGGTCCAAAAGGTATATATATAGATTCGCCGCGGTACAAAGAAATAGAAGCCCTAGAAAAACCTATCTGGAATACACCAATATACAAATTGCTAGATCTAACCATTACGAAAACACCCCTAGACGGGCGTACACGATACGCAAAACAGTTACCCGTATTCAATGCGGATATATTGGCGGAACTTACCTATTAATCAATCAAAAAACAATATAATTATGATACAATTTACTATTAACAGTTTCAGCAATGGCATATCAGGCCGCCCGTACAATTCAATTAAAGACGCTATACAAGACGGTGGTAGTTACTCCGTTTGGTGTAACGAAAAGATTAAACTAGCGTTTAGTTTTGGGAACGGCACGGAAAAAGATTTTAAAAGATATTGCAAAGACAATAAGTGTAAAATTGTGAGTGAAAGCGAATTTTACAAAGAATTATATTCTTTGCCGTTGAATGAGCAAGAAACACATATCCAATTTATTCGAGAACAATTAAACCGTTACAATGACCTATGAAAAAGAAATACGCCAAAGACCAATTACAGGAAGCGATTAAAAGCATAAACAATATATGTACAAACAATGTCGGATGTTTTCAAGAGCCGATAATATCAAGTAGTTGCCCGACATTTGACAAAGCAACCGCAAACTATATTCAAAAACGACTTAATATATATCTGCAATCGTGGGTATTACTAAGACTCGATAGGGTATTAAACGAATTATCCAAGTAATTTTTAAATATATGGAAAAACAGGAATTTATAAAGAAATACAATGATATCAAAGATGATATTATTAAGTCAATGGATAAAGCCTTAAAACGTGCTTTAGGTAATGAAGTAATAAAACTGGACGACTGTAAAGGTAATTATCTAGATGTTTACCCCTTGTTAGGTGCGGTTTTACAAAAAGAGTTGAGCTATATATTAGACGGTAGCCCTACTTATAGCCGTTCTTTAAAACGAAAAGCAACCGAATATAAGAACAATTTTATGATATGGCACGATTATGCCGGAGATTATAAAAACAAATAAACATTATTTGCAATGAAAAAACAGAATCTTAAAAAAGAGTTATCTCCTATCCTAGAGAATGAGCATATGCAGATAGGGACGTTTAAAGTAAACAGAGAAATTAACTCCTACTCAATTATTAACAATAATATAAATCTCATAAGAGATAATATTAAGTTTTGGCAAAACTATGACGGACATAAGTTACCCGAAAAACAAGTTAAACGAGCGTATTATAACGGCACCAGGACACAAAAAATAATCAAAATGTACCGAGATACGCCTGAATTGATTAAGTTTGTAAGAGAGCACGCAAACGACTACGATACAGTACCACGCAAAGAAGTACCTTCATGTATACGTATTGTACGCAATAGCCGTTCTCATAACCGTTATTTTTCCGTATTTATTGAAAAATTTGGGGAAATAAGTTTTAAAGAAGTTTTAAAGGTTTTCCCGTTACTTCCCAAATCATATTTGAACGAATAATGAAAATGATTAGAGTTTTAAGGAGAATACTAACCGATTCAGATATTATAGATCTGTATGGTCTATATTGTGAATTTTACAAAAATATATAATAATATTAGATAACATTTGTAACCGTACCGTTTGAACAAATGAGAGAGATACGCAAGGAATTGGACCGATTTGTTAATCCTATACAGATAGAGATTATCAAGAGCGATTTTAAAACGGTTTCATTTAGGGAATTAAGATAAATGGGATTACCCGGTATGGAGAACAACGAACAGAGCGATATTGTTACCTGGTAAAATTTTTGACTTAAAAACGAAAATAAACGAAAGATATGAATATTATTACAGATCATGCAAAGCTACAATATAGGGTAAACAATAACAGCGGATAAATAAATAAGGAGTTTGGAAACGATCAGCAAGCGGCCTATGATTTTGCAAACGAAATAAAAGAAACGGCAATTATACGCGGATATTTTGTTTTTAAATCTAGAGGGCAATGGCGAACAAATACGGTATTCATTGATCATGTGTTTAGAAACATATTGTCCTAATATTGCAATGAACTATTACTAACTTATGAGAACGAAAAACTCCTGAACAATTACACAACTAATGGAATCATATAAACGACTATGTAAGGCGTCACGGAAAATTCATTGAATACGTGCGTTATAGTAACATTATGGCACATGAATACAGGCTACCAATATAATGCTCTAGTGTCGCACAAAGTAAACAGCTATCCTGGTATGGGAAACAACAAGCGGATCGCCACCGCTACCGGGAACAAATACTAACTTAAAAACAAAAGAATATGGGAACGAACAAACAACTAAGTATTAAGCAAATTATTTGCTCTAACATTATAGCAGCCGAAAAAGTTGCCGGGGATGTGTGTCAAGGTCTTGCCATCAAGCTGGCGAAAGCGTTTATATACGATAGCCGTGATATTGATGCCGATGAAATCTCATACATTAGCCAACAATGCGAAATTGCGCTTCAAAATATATCCGAATTAGGGCTTACAGAAGCCAAGAACAATGAAATGAATAATATAATAGCTAAATATAATGGGAACGAACAATAAACAATACATCCTGGAAGGACGGAAATGGGATGTGATAGAGAGTGTTGACGGATATTTTTCCGGGGAAAAGAACGGAGTTATCATACAAGGAACGACAATGAGTGATCTGTATGAAAAATGTAAATCTTTTGATATAGCTTCGGTTATGGAGAAAATTAAGACGGGTGTAGAACTGAACGACTGGGAAAAACGATTAATAAAAGTTAATAAAAAGTTGTTGGTAAACCAATAAACTATATCTTTGCCGTATGAGAAAGAAGTACGTGGCATATTATAAGAAATGTACAATAGAGGTCACAGGAGAAAAAGACTTCATGTACCGAATAATAAAGAGAGGTCCAAAAGGTGAACGGATGGATCTTTTTGTTGATATGTTTTACAGGTCTACAACTGATGCGTTAAAGGGTGCAATGAGGTGGGTGGACAATAATATTATAAAGGAGTGAATTTATGCTTTTTGGAATTGTTTTTGCTATGTTAATGAAAGCTATATGTGGAAATATGTTGGACGATTGATGATTGTCATTGTATGGCTTATTGTGTTACAGGTCTTGTCTGAATGTTAATTATGAAATATTTAAGAATACATTTGATTATATGGTGTTTGCCTTGTATAGCTTACACAATGTTCGAGATTTCAGTATTTTTGGCGTTCAATATCATCTCGTTTATATGGGAGTTTAAGTTTGTTAAATGGAGTTCCATGTTTTATGCCAAATATACATGGAACGGCACTCCTTATGTAGACCGAACCCCTTGGGATACCTTTAAAAGGCATTATTCAGTTATATTATAATTTAAAGAAAAAATGATAATAGGGATGTTTCATTCATAAAAACAATATAAAAGCTATGAACAAAGAAGAATTTCAGACAAAGAAAAATGATATCAATTCAAAAATAAGGAAATTGAAAAGTCAGAAAATTAAGTTGGAAAAGGAGTACATTAAATCCAATGCGAAGTATCCTATCGGAAGCAAGGTATGTATTACTACTCCTGCATCCACATATATAAGATTAGATAACCATGAAAGTGTTGTTATTCCTGAAAAAAAACAATACGCCTATATTAAGGGTTATAATATTGGTTTTTATGATACCATTGACCCATTGTTTAGCAAGGTCAAGAAAGATGGTACCATGTCGGATGTGAACTTGTATGTTAATCTTACGAATACTACGATAGAACTGGTAAAGGAGTAATTATTATGGCAAAGGTAATGAATTTAGGATCGCATGGCTTTACAGAAGAGAATAACGGCTAGGGAAACTCCTAAGTATTGTAAACATTACAAAAAGAATAAAATATGACTAAGAAGATTGCTGTTGTAGGTTCAATGATAAATTCATCCGAATACCTTCTATTTAAAAATTTGGAAACAGGATATTCCCTTGAACGTTATGATTCTGTTGAGGGAGCTAGAAACAGTGATTGTGATGCTGTTATAGTAACGGATAAGGATAGTATTGGTTATGGTGATAAAACGCATATTTTGATGAATTTCGATAAGCCTATTATCGGAAGTAACTGCCTTTATATTCATGAACCAAGAACAAAATGCCGCGTCAAGGACGATAGGTGTGTCGGAAAGCAGATTGCGAAACGTAGAAAAAGAAACAAGAATCCTAAAACACATAGGAAAAGATGAACACATTTTACGGAATCAGCTTTGCAATATACTTTATACTTATTACCCTTGTATTGACCACATTCATATATGGTTTGAAAAGGGATGAATATAATTTTTGGAAGTGGGTGATTATAACATTATCTTACTTCATATTTGTTATTATTTACACAATTTTTTGTTTACGGTCATGAATAAGGTGGAAGTAGGAACCCTTGACGAGAACGAACTGTTTGAATACAGGGGTACAATCTATGAGGTTTTATATAAGACGGATTATTGTGTTCGTTGCCAATACCCAAACGACAAATATCGTTACGGGGGTATGTGGAAATATCTCTATACCGAATTTAGTTTATGGACAAAAGTGAATAAGATATCAACTACTCACAAGTCTTTTGTCTGAGGGCTTGAAAAGCCCAGGTTGATTAGACTAAGCGTTAGGAGAGAATAGGAAACTTGATAGACAAAAGAAGAAGTATATTAACTGAAAAGCGAGTGCAAGGCGCAATTCCTTGCGAGTGAATTTATGAATGAAGTAAATTTTAATAGTGGATTATTCGGACAGCAAGGATGGATTTGCCCCAAGTGTGGGAGGGTATATTCCCCTTTTACCAAAATGTGTTTATATTGTGGACCTAATAGTACAAATACTATTTCTAATCTTGGCAACCACAAGACACATATAAGTGAAGAAGAATTAAAAGAAAATCGTGAAATTAAACAAGATTAAAAAGATGATTAGTAGGATATATATTTACAAGGTGATGCCACCTTATAAGAATTGGTACAGTATCATGACCGATGATGGACTTAATCGTAGTAATATTGTAATAGTTGGGAAAAGGCAATTATTAAAAGTTGCTTTTGCGCTAATCGTTATGGCTATTTTTAATAAAAGAATGACCATAAAAAAAATCAGAACAGAGGAGGATAAGAAATGGGACAGGTATTATCAATCGAGCAGATGAAGCACTTGAAGGAGCTTGGGCTGGATACAAGCGATGCAAGCATGTGTTTCGAGTGGAATGAATCAGATTCAGATAACATGGTTGTAACCTCTCTGGATGCCGATACGAATTACGACCATTGTCGTACAACTTACACCTTGCCGGATATTCTCGACAAGTTACCTTGTTTCATCGGCAATGAAGTGCTGACCATCAAAAAATTTGCAGATAGCTATGCATGCTTGTATATGGAACCTTATACTAGGTCTATCGGAAATATCACAGAAGGAAAAGAACTTATTGATGCAGCCTACGAAATGTTGTGCTGGTGCATTGAAAACGGATATGTTAAAGTTGGAAAGGAGAAATAACTATGGGATTTACAACACCGTGTTTCATAAGAAAAAATACCGAAACACTTAGAAAGAAGCTAGAAGAATTGGGATATGAAATACTTAATTCTGGTAATACAACCTTAGATGCACATAATTATGACGGAAAGGGAAGTCATAAAAGTATCGAAGAAGGAAAAGCTATTATAACGTCTTATGGTAATTTATATGGAGTGATATATAATGTAGATACCGTAACCAAGAAAGGACGTATTGATTGCGGAACGAATGAAGAACTTTTCCTAGCCATTGCTGCATTGAGAGATGATACAGACAAGAACCAATGGTTTACGGATGGTGATAAATGGATTCTGTGTCCTGAAATCAAGTTCTCTACTTATTGGGTTTACAATGATGTTGACGTGAATTTGGACGTCATTCACAAGGCTACCGTAAATGAACTGATTGAACATTTTAAAACAAAGAAGGAACAATGAAAGCAAGAATAAAATCAACTGGAGAAATTGTAGAGATTAAGGATTTATATGATGATGGTACTGCATTGGTGGGAAACATGTATATCAAGGTGTCAGAACTTAATTTTTTTAGTGAAAACATTGACTGGGAACAACGTAGGTACGAATTGGCAAAAGACATTATTAAAGTTGTTATAGCAAACGAGAATGGTATTAATTCTGAGGCAGTCGCTAAATATTCGCTTAATTGCGCTGATGCCCTAATTAAAAGATTAAAGGAGAATAATTATGAATAGCGTACAGACACAAACACTTTCCATTAACGGAGATGGAGGTGGTGAGGCATATATTGATTTTTGCGATGGCCAATTATGTGTTTCAGTTGTCATAGAAGGGAAACAGGCAGATTTTCACTTTGAGCCTGTTACTTTAGGAATGTTTGCCCATGCTTACAAACTGCATTGTGAAGAGTGTGAAGAATGTGAAAAGAAGAAAGGAGAATAACTATGAAAGTGTTAAGAGATAAAACTCCTGTCGCTCGTAAAGAGCACAGGTGCAATTTTTGCGGTGGAGTAATTTCCGTTGGAGAAAAATACAACAGACAGACCAATGTTTATGACGGTCGTGTTTATGACTGGGTATCCCACTGTGAATGTTCCGAGTTAGCCTGTGAACTTGATATGTTTGATGATTGCGATGAAGGACTTGACGCTGATGGATTTATTGACGACCTTAATCAGTATGTTTACGACAATCATTATGACGATAAAATAGATGATATTGCGAAGGATTGGCAATTACCACGTTATGAATTAGTAAAGAAAGTGTTGAATGAATTAAAAAAGAAATAGTTATGACCGAAGAACTTGTAACATTAGAAACAGCAAAGTTGCTGAAAGAAAAAGGATTTAATGAGTATTGCAAAGATATTATTAAAGAAGACGATAATCGGATAATGCAATCTGTGTTCCGAACGAATAAGAATTTGCCAAAATTGTGTTATAGTCGTCCCACTCAGTCCGTTGCACAAAAGTGGCTTCGTGAAATAAGAGGTGTGTATGTATATGTAGAACCTGTTATTGGAAAAAGATGGACGCTTTCTTTTTGTGATTTCAATGTTCCAACAGAAGAAAGCGACTGGATGGAGAACGAAATAAACAAAGGGAATGGCTATAAAGTATATGTCACCTACGAAGAAGCACTTGAAGCTGGTTTACAGGAAGCATTAAAACTTATATGATTATGGAAAATATTAATTTGAACGAACTACGGAATATAGCTTATAAGACAGCTTGTGAGCATGGTTTCCACGATAAAAGACTTAGTGAAGAACACTGCCTTTGTCTTGTCATTTCCGAGCTTATGGAAGCTGTGGAAGCGGATAGAAAGGGAAGATTAGGAAAGAAATGTAAATCACGTTTTGAAATGGACTATAATCGCTATCCTGCATTAGTGGAAGAAGAAAAGCGATTTAAGTGTTCCTTTGAAAAGCATGTAAAAGACACACTTCCAGACAAACTAAGTAATGCGGTTATATGCCTGCTTGATCTTGCAGGACTTCGGGGAATAAGCCTTGAATCTGCTAGTAATGATATTAACTCCGAATATATGGATGATATTGCCTGTATGTACAGCCAATTGAGTTTCACGGAAGCGATATATTCTATATTTATCAAACCAATTGTAGATTACCAGTATCTTTCTACGATTGTAAATGAGATGATATTTTCAATCTTTGCACTAGCCAAACATCTTGACATAGATTTGCTATGGCATATTGAGCAGAAGATGAGATACAATGAACTAAGACCTATGTTTCACGGAAAAAAATATTGATTATGAAAACAATTATATTTATAATTATATGTGTTATCGCCCTATTATGGGTTGGCGATCTAACAATTACATTCAAACCGTTTTCCATATCGCTGCCCGGTTGGCATAAGACTTTAGGTATCATCCTGTTTGTATTTGCAATGGCGGTGTATAACATTGGAGAATACGCTAAGGGGTACAAGCATGGTTTTGATGATGGAGCAAAGGAATGTATTGAAGCGATTAAGGGAAATGGAAAGAAATGACATTGATTTCCCGTTACTCCGTATATTTAATGGAGTAACGGGGCGATATGAACTTCTTATTGACGATGTATCCATAGATGCTTATGGACGTGTAAGAAATAGCAGTGGTTGTGTTGTAGAATGGTTTACAGGCGTGTTTGACATGAACGGAATACCCTTGTTTGAAAACGACATAATCATGCCTGTAAAGGACGGAATAAGCCAATACAGACGCATATGGAGAACAGTAGGTGGATTTGTACTAAGCAGAAGAAATGATGTGAAAGGACTGTCCAAATTGGATATGCTTGATGCGGACTATCTTGTGAACGAACGTGTGCAGCAATACGTATCTGATGGATGCGTAAAGGTGGGTTCTGCAACAATTGATCTTGACCTGTTAAAAGGAAGAACGAAAGAAGAAATTATCAGAAATTTATCCAGGAGGGGAATATGAAAGACAAAATGCTAGAGGAAAGTATTAGCAATTTCTACAGGACGTTTCTTATTTGGGTGATAAGATGTTATCCTATATTGTTCTGTCTTGCTATACTTGTCCATCAGTGTGAGGTTATACACTCTGTTGGCACAGGTGATATCATTGAGTATTATGATGGTGACACATTGGAGTATATTCAGTATGCCACTCCGTTTTCGGACAAGTACCTTACCATATTCTTTAACGCCAAACTGTTTAATGCAATATTGTTTTATGTGTTGTCAAAGGTATTTTTACTTTGTATATACCATAGAGTATTTGTCATTGAGATGTTGATATACGCAATACTGGATATTGTATTTAATAATGTGGTGTTTGAGGATGTGAGATGCACTATGTTTTATTCGTATATATCAATAGGATTTGTAACTGTATGTTTCTTTATTGCATTGTATCTACATCAACGATTTGGAGATAGGAATATAAATAATCATCAATCTATAACTGATGGTTTTAGAAACTGTTGTAGGTTATAATTTCTGTTTTCCTGTGGGCTGTAATCCTCCCGTATTCTTCATGTTTATCTTGACCTTTACGGGAGATGCCTTTTTATTTGATGTTATCTTAGGGGATTTAACATTTACCCTAATCACTTTCTTTGCCATATATTACTAATTTTAATTGTTTTGCAAAAATAATGATTTTTTTTGGTATTATAAAAACTTTATGTATCTTTGCGGTGCGATAGTTTTTGGACTTTTTTGTTTTATAATGATAGCTGCTACCTAAAATATAAGCAGAGGTTTCTTCATACATTTTTCATAAGTCTAATGTATAACTGTCGCAAGTTGAAGAGATCTCTGCTTCTTTTTTTTTATTTATGCGACAGTTTAATGAAGAAAACTTAAATGACACAGGTGTTGTTTTAAGTACGGCAAATCCCTCCGAAATGGGTAAAATGTTTTCTTATAATGGAATAAATGTTAGGATGCGTAAGATGAATGGATATATCCTTGTATGTCTTACAGATTTTGCTAGGTTATTTCCTGATAAAAATCTATCCACTATTATAAATTCTAAGGAAATGACTGATTATGTAAATCGTTTGAGCGAAATAAAAAAATTTATTTCGACTGATTTACTGCAAATTATAAAGGGAGGAAATGTATCACAGCAAGGAACATGGGCACATCAAAAAATAGCTCTTAGGGTTGCTCAAAAATTATCCACTGATTTTGCTATTTGGGTAGATGACAAGATCGAAGAGTTTCTTACCACGGGAAATACTTCTATATCATCAAGACTTCCAAACTTCAACAATCCTGCCGAAGCTGCTAGGGCTTGGGCTGATGAGTATGAAAGGAATCAAGCATTAACCTTGGAAAACAAGGAGGCAAAGCTACAACTAGAACTAAAGACGGAACAACTAGATGAATCCAAGGAATGGTATAGTATCAAAAGATGGTCAAAGGAAAATGGTGTAAACTGGAGAAAGGTTAGCTGGAGAAAGATGAAAGTAATATCTTACGAGCTAGGTTACGAAGTGAAAAAGATTTTTGATGCTAACTATGGACAGGTTAATATATACAATGTGAATGTTTTTAAGGCATACTTTAATAAATGTGAATAAATAATATGTATTTTAAAATGTTTGATAGTATGTCATTTTATTGATTATATTTGCATCATGTTTGAGTGTAGAAGCAAGCATATCTATAATTAAAGTTTAGGGGGAAGGCGTTCCCCCGATTTTATTAACCATTAAGCGATAAGACAATGAAAAAGTTTTTAGAAATAATAATGATTGTATTCTGTCCTTATATTGTAATATACAGGCAGAAACGACAAATCAGATTATTGAAAAGCGATATTAATTACGCCAGCAAACTTTGGAGTATTGAAAGAGATCCAAAAAGCGTAGATTACGACTGGATTGTAAGAAACGCATTTCATGTCAAACCTATTTTTTCTTTATGCGCTAAAAACAAAAGGCCATGATTCTACTAGAAATTTTTCAAAACTGCTTTATTGTGGGGTATGACGGAAATAAAATACCCTTCGTAAAAGATCAACTACCCGTAGGCTAAAAGCCCAGGTTGATTAGACTAGCGTTAGGAGAGAATATATAGTTACCAAGGGGTATTTGCTCAAGCCCCTTGCTCTAAGGTCAGTGATTAAACAATTCTGTGGGGTAGGAATAGTGTTGCTGACGGTAAACCTCTCCATAACATTGTCGATGAGCATTTAACGGAGAAATCCGACTTATAGTAAATTAAAAACGAATGGTTTACGTAATTAACAAACAAGGACAAGCACTTATGCCAACCGAAAGGTTTGGTAAGGTTAGAAGGCTGTTAAAAAACAGTCTAGCCCATGTTGTGTGCCGTATTCCGTTCACAATTCAATTGGATTATGACACAACAGATTATACGCAGCCCGTAAGTTTGGGTGTAGATGCTGGTAGCAAGCATATCGGCATTTCAGTAACAACAAGTGAGAAGGAATTGTATGCAGCAGATGTGGAATTGAGAAACGATATTGTGGATAAACTATCTACTCGTAGGGAATTAAGAAGAACCCGTAGGAGTAGGCTTCGTTATCGCAAGGCTCGTTTCAATAATAGGGTATCTTCCAAGCGTAAAGGTTGGCTAGCACCATCTGTTGAAAACAAAATCCAAACTCACTTAACTGTTGTTGAGAAAATACATAAGTTCCTACCGATAACTAATATCGTAGTTGAAACTGCTGCTTTTGATATACAGAAGATTAAGAATCCAAGTATATCTGGCAGTGGATACCAACAAGGAGAACAACTTGATTTCTTCAATGTGCGTGAGTATGTGCTATTTAGAGATAATCATATTTGCCAACATTGTAAGGGTAAGAGTAAAGATAAAGTATTGAATGTGCATCACATAGAGAGCAGAAAGACTGGAGGGGATAGTCCAAACAACTTGATTACCCTTTGCGAAACTTGCCATAAGGCATATCATAGAGGTGAGTTTAAATTAAATGTAAAGCGTGGAAGGTCTTTTAGAGATGCCGCCTTTATGGGGATTATGCGATGGAGTTTCTATGATAGACTAAAGAATATCTATCCTAATGTAAGTATGACTTTTGGCTATATCACGAAGAATACCCGTATCACTAACAATCTTCCTAAAGAACATTATGTTGATGCAAGGTGTATCAGTGGTAATCCTACTGCCAAACCTCTTGGATATTATTTCTATCAGAAGAAAGTAAGATGCCAAAACAGACAAATACACAAAGCTAATTTCTTGAAAGGTGGCAGAAAGAAACTCAATCAAGCACCATTCTTAGTGAAAGGATTTAGGTTGTTTGATTTGGTTGAATACAAAAAAGAGTTGTATTACATATTTGGAAGAAGAAGTAATGGCTCCTTTGATATTAGGAGGTTGGATGGAACAAAAGTGAATAAAGGTTCTATTAATTGCAAGTATTTGCGGTTGATAGATAAAAGAAGAAGTATATTAACTGAAAAACGAATGCAAGTAAATTTATGAAGTGTAATTTTACCCCTATGGACAAATTCTACCAGATACTGGATTACTACGGTTTGTCTTACACGGATATTAAGAAAAATCATATCCGTGTGTTTTATGGAAACAAGAAAATGTTTGATTATTATCCGCTTCGCATGAAGCTGTTTGATTACCACAAATGGCATCAGCTTACTTATCCGTTCGTGAAGGGCAAGGAAGATGAATGGGAAGTAGAACTTACCATGTTCATTAGCGGAGTGTTGGGAGATGAGATGTTTAAAAAGTTTAAAAACGATTGATTATGGATAAGAAAGAGAAGGAATTTACTCCAAAAGCTATAAATTTGTGTGGCAAACGGAGAATGCTATCATCCATAAAAGGATGGGAGATTGTTCATTATAACAATTACTCTAAAGGTATAGCCAATGTTCAGCCTGTGGACAAACTGAGAGTAACACTTTCAGGACGTGAAGTAATTGAGTATGTCCTATCTGATGGAGATAAAACGATTGATAAACTAGACAGTTATTTCGGATTGCTATGATGATAAAAGTAGACATACCTGAACCGTTCATAGACGGTGACAATACGATGGTAAACATCACGTCTGATTCATTCTGCTATTCCAGCATTGATTCACGTTATGAAGGATTTCAGAGTTCCTACAAGGACGGGAATATGAATCAGAAGATACAGGGAAAACTAGAGATAATTGCGGACCAGTTTAAAGAACTTATAAAAATAATAGAAGATGGAAAGACATTTGTTAATACAGGAGTGTGAGAGAGAGGAAAAAATGAAGGAGTTGCGCAAGCTGCAGAACGATCTTATCAAGAAAGGCCGTATGGTTGAATGCTCTCGTGTAACAGCCAAGATAAAGGAGTTTCAGGAAGCATATATCAAGGCTTATCCTGACGGTAAATATGTAAGGGGCATGGATATTATCAAGAAGATGTCTGATGATGAGAAAATGGATTGGATGATGTATGTCAACGCCATTGCTTTTTGTGCTGATATTATCCATTCTTCTTCCATAGAGTTGAATGAAATGCTAAAGAAAACACTCCCCGGATCTAGCCTTCAAATGTTTGAAACGCTTGAAAAGGTAGGTACTATGGCAAAGAATCAAATACTATGGATGGATAACAATGTTGACGAGAAATACCAGGATGATTTTGCAAGATATGCCGATGAAATATCCGTGATGCTTTTATCATTTGTTAAAAATAAATTTTTACCCAGAAAATGACACGCGAAGAAATACATAATAACGTACTGACAATAAGAAATTATTATTTCAGTATTCAGAACAAGATTGACAATGGATACAATGTTTCAGAATTGGACATAGATTCTAAAACGCACAACAAAATGATTGACGATACAATAAAATCAGCCTTTGAAGATCATAAAATTATTCTTGCTTTGGAAAAATACAAGTTATGAAAAAGAAAGATATAGACGAAGGATATATTGTAGGTGACTTTTATATAGTTAAAAGCCCTATCAAAGAGGGATGGCTTCACGTAGTGAATATAAAAACATCTTGGCAGATAAAGGTGATGATGGGAGCGAATACGGCAAAGTTTCTAAGCCTTTCCCAACAGGAAATATTTGACAGGATTAACGGAATATACATTCAATCCATGATGTCTTTATACGATTCAGATTATGCCTTGAAAATAGCTAAAGATGCTGTGTCTTATATGTCTGAAAAGGCAAAAAAGATGGAAAAGGTGGAGAAGAATGAAAATGAAGATATTGAAAAGGTGAAGAAAGATGAGTTTATGATGAAGATAGCCACATCTTCCGATGAAGAAATTATGGACATGATCATAAATGGGGAAATAAAGTACGAATATTTCAAGCAAGAACAGGAGGATTAAATCATGCAAGACTATATTTCAGACTGGTTCATCCCGATGGATTTCGGTAATGATATGCCTGACGAAGAGCCAAGTGGTGAGGATAATTTCAATTTTGATTAAGTTAATTTGTTAATAATAATAGACATGAAAACATTTTTTGAGTGTAAAATTCGCTACGAAAAAGTAGCAGAAAATGGGATGAATAAGAAAGTAAGTGAGCAATACCTAGTTGATGCGCTTAGCTTCACTGAGGCGGAAGCACGTATTATATCTGAAATGACACCGTTTATCAGTGGCGAGTTCACTGTTTCGGACATTAAACGCTCCAATTACAGCGAACTGTTCCCCTCTGAGGAAGATGCAGCCGATCGATGGTTTAAGTGTAAGCTGTATTACATCACTCTGGACGAAAAAAGCGGAGCGGAGAAAAAGACATCATGCTATATGCTTGTTCAGGCAGCAGATTTGAGAGATGCTGTAAAGAAACTTGACGAAGGAATGAAAGGCACAATGGCAGACTATGTGATTTCATCCATAGCCGAAACCGCCATCATGGATGTATATCCGTATGAAGCGGAAAATGATTCCTGCTTATCGGAATACCCAAGTGGTCACAAGACGGAAGCTGTCATAGGCGGAAAGGGCGTCATTGTAGACAAAACGGGAAGTTCAACTGTAGTTTTACCTATTTAAATTTAAGAAAGTATGTCAAATGAACAACAAAGCCAGGTTTTCCATCATTGGAGAACTGGAAGTCAATCTGATTATGTGGGAGTAGAAATACTCCCTAACGGTCAGTCTATCATCGCTACAATATCCCATATCGTATGGGATGAGAATGCAAAGGTACAAGGTAGCAAAAAACCATCATGGATTGCTTACTTTAAAGAAACAAACCTTGTTCCTAAACCTATGCTGTTGAACAGTACGAACCGTAAACGCCTTACTAAGCTGGCGCAAACTGATTATCCTGAAACCATCCATGATTTCCGTGTAATATTATGCAAGGAACTGACACGTGACCCAAGCGATGGAGGAAAGGTTTACGGATTGCGTATAGGGCGTGATGTTCCGCCACCACCACAGAAAGAGAAAATGACGGTGAACTCTGATAAGTTCAAGGCTGCATTGGAAGCATTGAAAAGTGGAAAATGCGACATTGGATACATCACGGCAAGCTATGATGTGGACGCTGAAGCTATGAAATTGTTTAACGAAGCGACTAAGAAATAATGGAAGCAGAAGAAAAAGAAAAACTATGGCTTATGAAGAGGTGTGGTAAAATCACCTCTTCCGCCATTGGAAAACTTATGGTTTCCGGGAGAAGGGAAATGACACCTTCCGAACTAGAGGTTGCAAAAAAACAGGGTGTAAAGAGAAAGACAGTTGATGTTCCTTTCGGAGATACAGCTATCTCTTATCTTTATCAGGTTGCAAGGGAGAGAAGGTTAAACAAACCATGCCGACATATATCCACTTCTGATATGGAGTGGGGAAAGGATCATGAAAAAGACGCTATCGAGTGTTTTAACCATAACACGTTCTCTAGACTAATGTCCTGTGCGGATGATTTTGACGAAATTGTTTTTGTCGATAATATCTATGATGGATATGGAGATTCTCCCGATGGATATGGATTTGATGTCAATGGTAAATTATCTTATATAGCAGAAGTGAAATGCTTTACTTCTGAAAGTAAGATTGAATATTTGAGAGAAGCCACAAAGGAACAGGCTATAGAGGAATACTATTGGCAGTTAATGTCGCATTTTCTTTCCCATCCCGATGTGGATAAAATGTATTATATCGTATATGACGGTAAATCTGATGATGATCCATTTGATTTACGCCCGGTTAATGATCCGTCAAGGCTTTTGTATTGGGAACTTGACAGAAGCGATTATAAAGATGATATAGGCAGGATGGAGGATAAGTTACAAATGGCTCTATCTTATCTTTCACTCAACGAACGTGATGCAAAAAAATACCCAATAAGCAAAGTAAATGACTACATTAATCAAGCACAACAAACCTAATCGTGGGGATGAAATAATCATCCCCTATCTTGCCATAGAAAACAATATCAACTTTATCATGCTCAATGGGGGTGTAGGTGACGTTGAACTTATGGACGGAACGAAATGTAAGTCAATAAGCTGCACTCCTATCAAATTTGATGATGCAGGAGATGATATATATCGTATATATGGTATAGGAAAAGAAGCATGGAAAATGGCATGGCTGAAAAGAGTACATGCAATGAGTGATGAAATTGTAAAACTAAAGTTAGATTTCAATGCCAGCAATTAGCGAATTATGGATAGATTATCCAATATCTTACCGTGACGAAAAAGGAAGGTTCGTCAAAGGTCATAATTATGGATTCAAGAAAGGAAGGGAAGTGTCGGATGAGGAACGTGAAAAGAAAAGAGTTCTTATGAAGGAACTCATAAATAAACGAAAGGAAAACGGTTCTTATCTCGGTCATAGAAACAATACAAGGGCTGTCATTGCGATAGAGGAAGGTACGAACAGATTTCTATGCTTTGAAGCCTGTTGTGACTGTGAGAGGAAATTAGGTATGCCACAACGCTCATGCAGTTCTTTTTGTAAGGGGAAAAACGGGCATAGATGGAGAAATTTTAAATTGTTTTATGCGTTTACAACTAATTAAACGATATTTAACTAAATTAGTTATGCCATAATTTAATTTATACTTATATTTGCAGTATGAAACGAGCATATAAATATAGACTTAATCCTACTCCTGAGCAGATTGTTTTCTTCAACAAATCTTTCGGGTGTTGTAGGTTTGTGTATAACTATATGCTCGGTAAACGTATAGAAGCGTATCAGCGTGACAAGACGAAGATAGGATGGGTTGAACTGGCTAAGATGCTTACAGAACTTAAAAAGGAAGATGGGAAGGAATGGCTTTCGGAAGTATCAAACGAGTGCCTGCAACAATCCATAAGAAACATGGACAGCGCGTTCGTAAAGTTCTTCCGTGAAAAGGCAGGATTCCCAAATTTCAAGGCGAAGCATTACAGCCGACAGTCATACAAGGCTATAAATTCGGTGTCTGTTGACCTTGGCAACAACAAGGTAAGACTTCCAAAGATCGGATGGGTTAAATTCTTTCCAAACAGGAAGTTTGACGGTAAAGTATGCTCTGTCACGGTAAGCAAGACACCAACAGGTAAATATTTCATTTCTGTCCTTGTTGACGATGGAAAGGAAATACCTGTAAAGCCTGCTGTCAGATATGATACGTCTATCGGTATAGATGTCGGTATAAAGGATTTTGCAGTTTGTTCAAACGGTGATGTGTATGCCAATCCCAAATATCTTGAGAAATCGGAAACAAGACTAAAGGTGTTGCAAAGAAGATTCTCAAAGACAAAGAAAGGTTCCAACCGAAGGGAACGGGCAAGAAAAATCCTGGCAAGACAGTATGAGAAGGTTTCCAACCAACGCAATAATTTCCTGCATCAAGTCACATCAAAGATTGTCCGTGAAAACCAAACGATAATCATTGAGGATTTGAATGTAAAGGGTATGTTGAAAAACCACTGTCTTGCAAAATCCATATCATCCGTTTCATGGAGCGAGTTTTTCCGACAGCTTGAATACAAATGCGAATGGTATGGACGCAACCTTATACGTATCGGACGTTTTGAAGCAAGTTCCAAGACGTGTATATGCGGATACGTTAATAGTGAATTGAAACTCAGTGACCGTGAATGGATTTGCCCGAAATGCGGAAGGCACAATGATCGTGACATTCTCGCTTCGGTGAACATCAAACGGTTCGGACTAATATCACCCTTGGTAGAAGGGGATGAGGACGTGGAGTGGTCGGCGGTAGTCGGGGCGGTGAAGCGTCAATATGTATGTGTATAAACGTATATAATTACCTTGTTTTACGAAGATGAATACGGATTACGTTGACGAATTTGAAAACTACGACAGGAAGCTAATCAAACTAAATAGTGACACTGCCATTTTGCTGCACATATTCAAGAAAAAACCAAACCACCAATTCGAGGATTGGATGGTTCTTCAAGACAATGAGGAATACTTCAAAAAAGAATGTGTTCCTGATTACGAAGATGCCGCCAGGCAGTTTGTCAAGCAGTTTGAAGGAGAAGAGTGCATGGCTTTTGTGGTTGCATTAAAAAAAGAACTTGAAAGAATCATACAAGAAGATGAGTACAAACGAAATCAAGCTAAGGGATTACCAGGAGGTGGGGATAACCCGTCTGAGAAATGCCCTGACTAATCATAAGCACGTCATATTCTCTGCCTGTGTAAGTTACGGCAAAACGGTCATAATGAGTTTTATGGCTAAAGGTGCTGTAGAAAAGGGGAATAAGGTGCTTATCGTATCCCACAGATCTGAACTTATGACACAGACAGGGGGAACGTTGGAAAGAGTTGGCATACAGGCTGAATATATCTCTCCTAAGCACAGGAACATACCCAAAGGTCTAGTAGTATCCGCAATGGCTCAAACTCTCCGTAGAAGGCTAGAAAAGCCCGAATGGGTTGAATGGGTTAAGAGTGTATCTCTCTGCCTAATAGACGAAGGGCACACCTCTGATGCGGACTTTCTCTTTGAATCTGGTTTGCTTGATGATAAGTATGTAGTAGGTCTTACAGGAACCCCGATGAGAAGTGGAAACCAAAGGCAGCTTGGCATGAACTATGAAGAGATTGTAGAAACCGCCCAGATACAGGATATGATGGACCGGGGAAACATAACCAAGTTAAGAACGTTTACGGTTGATGCGCCCGACTTGTCTAAGGTTAATACCGATTATCGCACAGGTGATTTCGATAGCAGGCAGATGGGTGCGGTGTTCAACAAGTCTGTACAGTACAAGGGGGTGATTGAAAACTATATGCGTATCTGCCCGATGAAAAAAGCAATCTGTTTTGATGCCACACAGGCAAATGCGATAAGGATGTGCGCTGAATTTAATGAAGCTGGCATTCCCGCAAAATTCCTCATATCAGGTATAGACAAGAATAAGCCGGATGAGTTGGCATTATATGAAAGATACAAGCATCTTACAGGAAACAGGGAACAGCTTATCAAGGATTTCCATGACGATAAATTCACCGTTATATGCAACAGTGGCATATTGTCTACGGGATACGATGAAACAAGTATAGAGGTTTGCATATTAAACCGTGCTACACAATCCGTTCAGTTTTATATCCAGGCAACTGGCAGGGCTATACGGCTTCACCCAAATAAAACGGAAGCATTTCTCCTAGACTTCGGTGGTAACATATCACGGCTCGGCAAGTTTGAGAAAGAACGTAAATGGGCTTTATGGCATAACAAGGGGAAATGTGAAGGGATACAAGGAGTGAAAGAGTGTAAACAGTGTGGTAAATATATTGCCATAACCGCTTCGGAATGTCCTTTCTGCGGATATGTATATCCTACCGAAAAGGAAATAAGGATGGCGGAACTGCAAGAACTGGTAGGAGATTTAAAGTTCGAGCAAATGACACCTACACAATTTTTCCAGTATGCGGAACTTAAAGGATACAATACTTATTGGGCAATACGGCAGTTGTATATCAGAAATACGGAATCTGATTTTCGTAAAGCCATGAAAGAATGCGGATATTCCAGCAAGTTTATATGGGGGTATATCAAAAGAAACAAAAAAATAACATTATGAAAAACAACATTAATCCTTGGGAAGTGTTTGATGAGATTGAATGTTCCCATAAACCGGAATATATTGTTTGCGTGTCACATCTTAGACATTACACGAATATTTTTGGCATAGACAAAAGGCTTATAGATTTTCTTGGGATGGAAAAGAATACAATCTTAGATATTGAAACATTTTGTTTTGGCGGAATGGACGTTTTCGGGATAAAAGAAAATTATGTTTCCGTAATAGAAGATTGTAAAAGACAAAGGGAAGCAAAGGAAGAAGCCTTGGAGAAAAACAGGAAATTGATAGCCATGCTAAAATTGAAACGTGAAAATATGTGCGGCATAGGTACAAGAAAGGTAAAATTAATGCTTAATAAAAAGATAAAACAAGGAGATTTTACGGCTAAAATTTACCGTGTTGCATTGGAGATACAAGATTACAACATAAAGGCTAAAGACGCTCCATTTCCCTACTCAGAAAAGATGTATGCAAAGAAAGAAGATTTGATTGACAAACTTATCGAAATATATAACGAAAGTAAGTTATCTTTTGGGTGCTCGGAGGATAAGGGAAAAAGAGTTTCTTTTATTATGTATTTTGATCTTCCTTTAGGGAATCAAATCTCTTTTCACTCTACAGTAAAAAGGAATATTCCTGCATATGAAAAAGAGTGGGATGGATTGGTAAACAGTACATTGGACAAGTTAGAAAAAGAAATAAAACAATACTTAAACATTTAATCATGGGAAAAAATTTACTTAACAGCGATGGTAAAATTGCCTTGTTTCATGAAGCTATAAGGCTTGACTTTAATCTGCCCAAATATGCCGTTATAGAGCAGAAAGATCCTAATCCAAGTGTAATGTCTTACGATTTCCTAAAACAATACATGGAAAGCAATGACAAGGAAGGAGTGGCGGAATTTAATCTTACCGTTTCACCTACAATGCTTGATTCTGTAAAAACAAACCAGGAACACAAGCAAGTAAGAACCTCTCTTCTTGGCATAAACCATAAGGAAAACTCATGGTTTAAAAAGATTAAGGATTATGTAGACGAATATAGAAGATCCAAGTTTGACGTAATACATTTCTTTTCTGAGGTGAAGATACAGACAGAGAACGAGATGAAGCAATACAGGGATAGAATAAAAGACTATATACTGATGCTAGGTTATGCTGAAAGATCCGGTCAACACGCCTTGAAAGAAAAACTGTTCCGAAACATGGTGATATGTAAATACGAAAGCATATTGTTCAGTAAAGGATTATACAAGGCTATATCAGAGGAAAATCTTATGAAGTTTGCAAAAGGATGTCCGAAAAATCTATGCCTTGATTACATATCTGACTATACAAGAATCATACCATTTGACATAATTAGGAAAAAGACGGACATAGACAAATATGAAATATTTGATAATTATGTCATTCTCCACTACGACTTTGATAACAACGGAACAGATTTACCGTCTGACAAGAAAAAAGAAGAGGTGGAAAAAAGAAAAGACCCTATTCTGTTTGGTATTATTGCAGGAAGTAACAAACTATACTTCATAGGTGACTGGATTGACGAGTATTGCGATTTGCGGTTCGATGATGTGGTAAAACAATGCACGGACGATTTCTTGTCAGAAAACATTTCTTTGGATGATCTTGCAAAATAGCAACACAAAGCCTTGCAGGAACGGAGAGTATTGCTGCTGTCGCTGCAAGCATAGATACACAGTTATTGTAGATGGTTTGTTTGTTGGATACGTATGTTATATTCCTTGGTTTGAAAAAAACGTTGCCATGAAGATAAGAAACAGCGGACATGATATGTGCGAAGGATTTGAGATGGTTGATAACAAACTTTAACCTTTTATTTTTCTCATATATCCCATTTCGTGATACCTTTGCCAAATACAATTTTTTTTTATTATGGTTGAGGAAAAACGGTCTGCGGAAGAAAAGAAAATGCAGAAAGATATAGTAGTTAGTTATAGGAACGAGAAGGAAGGTAAAGGGTGCAGGGGATTGCTTGTAGCGTTCTTTTCCGAACTTCTCCATCCTGCTGTAAGTGGTAACAAGTCGGCTGAATTTCGTGCTCTAGGAGCAAAGAAAAGTATGCCGGACCTTGCTTATATACATGACGGTAAGATATATGGCATAGAACTTAAAATGCCTGACAGTAACCATGACCGTAATCATATAATAGAACAAGCTGATGTGATGGCTACATATTTCTTTAGAGGATATTTCGTATGGTCTAAGGAAATGTTGTGGAATATACTTGACGCTATCGAGCGTGGTCAGCCGGGGATGTCAAATACACTACAGATAAAAGATTATTGTATGCGTAACAGCAGTACAAAAGTAAGTTTTGAAAAAATAATTAAAGAGCTGTTTCAATGAAAGTTATATATAACAAAATAATTCCATTCAAGGGGTACAAGTGTATAAATTTGTTTGGGGTTCTTTTCGTAAGAAAAGGATGTACGATGCGTGAAAGCGATTACAATCACGAAGCGATTCATACAAAACAAATGAAAGAGCTTTTGTATGTTCCGTTTTACATTTTGTATCTTTTGGAATGGCTGTACAGGCTTACACAAAAAGGTAATGCGTATAGGAATATATCGTTTGAGAAGGAAGCCTATGATAACGAGAACGACATGGATTACCTTGATAAAAGAGAACATTTTTCTTGGATTGAATACATTTGAATTTTACATTTATGAATAAGATAGTTTTTGATAGAAAAGTTTTATATTCAACGTTAAACTCAGCCAAAGCCTGCCTTTCCGATACAGGCTTGACGATACTTAAATGTTTCCGTTTTAAATATGTAGCATCAGAAAATTCAATAGAGGTTACTTCATACAATAACCTTAATGAGATGCGTTTGATCATTCCAGTTGTTGATTCAGACTGTAATGACGGACAGGAGTTTGCAGTAGACGGAATAAGACTTGTAAAGCTGCTCAAAACAGTAAAGGATTCCATTGTTACGGTAAAGATATATGATAAGGATATAATATTCTCTTACAATGGCAGTGAAGCGTCTTTCTTTGCGGAAGATGTAGAATCTTATCCTGATATTAAAATGGGTAAGCGTGGTACCGGGATAAGGGTCAACTTGAACAGGAATGATCTGTATAGAGCATTAAAAAGGAACATAGGATTTAATGATATCAGTGACGTTGTGACCAGCCTTAGTGGAGTGGGGATAAATTTTATTTGTTCCAATAATTGCATTGATATATGTTCGTCCGATAAGATTGTATTTGTAAGAGATGTTATAGAATGTCAGCCGGATATATCCAAGGACTTGTGCATAAATGTAATGCCTACTTCGGTAAAGGAAGCGTTATCTTTTCTTGAGATGTTGTCAGAAGAAAATGTAACTGTTTCTGTATCTGATGATGAAAGGGTGATGTCTATATATTATGGGGATTTCGGTTCTGTCTTTAATTGTACGCTGATGGAGGTTAAGTTTGTAAACTACACACCATTGGTAAACAATATAAAATCAAACTTTAATTACTTTATTAAAGCAAGAAATAGCGACTTGATAGATTCCCTTTCAAGAATAAAGGTAATGTCAGATGTGTATAACATATCACATTTTGTTTGCAGGGAGGGGGATAATAAAATGGATATAACATACACAAATGATGCAGGGTATAAAATATCGGAAAATGTCGGAATTGAAGGATATTGTCAAGGGCGTTTGGATTGCAATCTGAATATTGAAAAGATGATTAACGCATTGAAAGTGTTCCCTGGGGATTATGTCACATTGGCATATACCAATCCTGAGAATAATGCTCCTATATGTATCATTAATGAAGAGGGTAATTATAAATTAATGTGCGTAGTAAACATTTTTAAGAGTTGATAACTATTGTTTAACCTATCGAATATACCGTTTTATTATTTTTGCAACAAAAACATATAAGACATGGAAGATAAAGAAAAAACAATTCAGATTCTCGCTGAAACAATAGATAGGTTAAACAAGACGATAGAATCACAGAACAGGTTGATTGAGGATTTAAAAAACAGGCTTGAAACAATTCAGAACGAATATAGCCCTTCAATTATGACTGTAGGCGTATTGATAGAAAAGTTGAATAATACAAAGACAAGAAGCGGAAAGGTAAGATTTGAAGCATTATCCAAACATATAATGCCATATCTTACCAATCAGCTTTATGACGAGTATGATTTTAATGATGCCATTCCTACGTTCAAGGAAGTTCCATCTATTGAAAAGCCTGTAAATCGTGACATGATAGATGATATGATCAATGTTATAAAGTCAAAGAGAAAGATAAGCGAATCATCCCAAAAGGCATATCTTTTAATGCTTAAAAGAATATTGTCCGAATCAAAAGAGATGAGCAAATATATCAATGATTATATTATCTCACTGAACGTAAAATCTCCTTCAAATATATCTCTTACGGATGAAGAAATAGAATTATTCTGGAATGTCGAGCCGTTTAACGTTACAGAAAAAATAGTAAAGAAATTGTTTCTGATTCAATGCTATACTGCCATGAGATATTCCGATATTTTCAGATTGAAAGATTCTATGATGGAAGGAAATGTTATTTCGTATATATCAAAAAAGACAGGTAAGAACGTTGAGGTTCCTGTACCTTCCAAGATTATAGAAATGATAAAAGAGGTTAGATCGTTCGATAAATACAACATAGAATCTTCCTTAAAGACTACTATGAATGAAGTTCTACCAACTCTTGGATGTAGAGCAGGTATAAACAAGCAGGTATTTGTAAGACGGGCAAATGTACTTATGAAAGGCCCGAAGTACCAGTTCATCAAAACACATACAGGACGTAGAACAGCTATTACAAGATGGGCTAATATGGGAATACCAGAAGGAGAACTTAAATCTATGGCTGGTCATTCTGATATAAGAACCACGAACAGATATATTACTGCAAGCGTATCAAATAAAACCAAAAATATTTTAACTGATGGAAATTTTGGAGAATGTGCTGTCGATTGACAAAATAAAACACCTGCAAGAACTTGGGGTGAATACAGGTAACGCATCAATGACTTGGATGTTATATCCTTATGAAGAAGGCAAACAACCACAATTATCTTTACGAGAGTGGAGAACTTTCAAGGAACCGTTCAGAAAAGAACATTGTATTCCTGCATTTACCTTGCTTGACATATTTGAACTGTTACCAAAAGAGATAAAAACAGGAACGGATACTTATTGGATTACAATGTATTTTAGTGACAATTGTTGGCATATATGTTATTCTATGTCTGACGAATTTGATTATTATCAAGAATTTTTATCTTACTCATTAATAGATGCAGCTTATGAAATGCTATGTTGGTGCGTTGAGGAAAGATTGATATCATAAAGATAAAACGGAATTAATTCAAAACTAAACCGAAAGGAACTAATATGGGAAAGAATATCAAAGGTCTTGCTGGTTCAACCATCTTCACTCAAAAGATGGTTGAACAAATGAATGGCATAAACAAAAACAATAAAGGGAAAGCATCCCCAATTTATATACCAACTAAAAAACGGAAGTAATGGAAGCTAAATTTAGGATTGGAGAAAAAGTAAAAATAGCCAATCATCCAGATAAATCTAAGATTGGCAAAGAGGTTGAGATAATTAACCTCCATCATTCTAATTTTAATCCACAAAAGGGATATGTGGATGAATGGTTATACAATGTATGGGATGGTGCGAAATCTTTAGGATGGGCACCTGAGTGCGACTTGGTAATTAATAAACCTTCATAACAGGATAGAAATGAATACAACTTTTGAAAAATCGGCTAATAGTACCGATGAATGGTACACACCGAAAGAAATTATAGACGCATTGGGTGAATTTGATTTAGATCCATGTGCCCCCATGCACCCTCTTTGGCCTACTGCAAAAATCATGTACAACAAGCAGGACAATGGTCTTATACAAAATTGGGGGGGGCGAATTTGGCTTAACCCTCCGTACTCCAAACCGCTTATGTGGCAGTTTGTAGAGAAATTGGCAGAACACGGCAACGGTATAGCACTACTTTTTAACCGATGTGACAGCAATAAGTTTCAAGACATCATCTTCAAGAAAGCAACCGGTATGATGTTTTTGAGGAATCGAATAAAATTCTTCCGTCCAGACGGAACTCGTGGGGATTCTCCTGGCTGTGGCAGTATTCTCATCGCTTTTGGTGAGGATAATGCAGAAATATTGAGAACCTGCGATATTGCAGGCAAGTACATTAGAATCAATTAGAATGACAAAAAGATGAATAAGGAAGAATTTTTAGGCAAAAGATACGCCATTGATTTAAAGCTAAAAGAATTGAATGGAGAAAAGGAACAGTTGGAAAAGGAATACATTGAATCCAACCAAGTATTCCCTATTGGAAGCAAAGTCTGTATAACGGTCATGGATCATGAAAGGACATTGGTTCCAGAAGCGAAGAAGTTAGCCTATATTGCAGATTATGAGATTGATGATAACGGAGAGGTTGTCCCCTCTTTAAGACAGTTGGATTACAATGGGGGCATGTCAGCAATACCTTTATTTGTTAATTTAAAGAAGGCTATAATTGAATTAGCGTAAATCAAATAAGATATGAACGAATTGGAACAAGATAAAAGATATGTTTTTGGAGATATGATTATAGTAGCCACTACTGACTTTGACTTTAATCCTATCCTAAAAATTAGCACAGATGCCGGAAATGTGGTTGTAATGCCATCATCCGATAATAAGATTATTGTAAAATAAACCGTGGATAAATAAAAAATTAGAAGGAGGTAATTATGGGATCATTTATAGCCCAACAGCCAAACGGCTTATATTGTCGGTTTAGTACAATTGTTGATACAGTCACGCACTACAATATGACAAAAGATGATTACATAGAAGTATGCAAAGACCGATTAGGAAAGAAACGTGGAGAAGAAGAGGCTAATGATATTTTAAAAAACTATCTGCACCCTTTTAACGATGTTCTTGAACAATTCATTCCTAATAATGATTCGGTTGAAGAGTTTAATATCCGCTTGAAAGAGATGGGATATATGGATGAGTTTAATGGATAATCCTAAAAATGAAGAAATTATTGAACAAGATAGATATGAAACAGACAGTAGAAGAAGTGGCACGGGAAGCGGCAGAAGATTGTTATGAATGCCATTACGATGATAGCTTAGAAATGAGATTAGTTAAAGAGGCATTCAGACAAGGTGCCGAATGGCAGTCCAAGCAATCGCCTTGGATTAGTGTTAATGAACGGTTGCCGGACCCAAACAAGCTTGTCCTTTGCAGAATGGTATCAAATGGATCGATTGTTAGTGGCTATATCGTTGTTTCACCTGGGAGATCGCCATACGTTGCGACAGACGGAGGATTTGAATTTGAGGATTGGAACGACTACGAGTGTGACATGTGGATGCCCATCCCGTCTTTCGATGATATACTCGAAGCTAACAAGGATGTACTGGAACGAATTAAAGAGAAAGGAGATTGATTATGGAAATAAAGAACGTAGGACAACTTAGAAAAATCATAGAGAACCTTCCCGATGATTACGAAATCGAGATGCGTGTCAGACGCAAATTGACGGATGAAGAATTGAAAAATTGCAGATACCCTTATCCTTACGATACAGAGTATTTAACTTTGGAGTTTGACGATATAGGCGTTTCTGACAAAGTATTGTGTTTGGGTGTAACTTCTAATGAATGAACGGTATGGAAGTAAAGAACGGAATAATAATAGACGGGGTGCTGTATGAATCATCAGAAGGATTTTGTAATGAATGTTCCTTATGCCAGGAATGCTCTAATCTTTTAGACGATAACTATTGTGCCTTACTAGATTTGGGAATAGGTCAGTGTTTTGTCAGTCGTGGCAAAATAACAGAGATTAAAACAGAGGAGGAAAAGAAATGAAACAGGTATTGTCATTCAAGCAAATGAAGCATTTGCAGAAGATTGGGTTTGATACGAGCGATGGGAGCATGTGTTTCGAGTGGAATGAATCAGATTCAGATAACATGGTTGTAACCTCTCTGGATGCCGATACGAATTACGACCATTGTCGTACAACTTACACCTTGCCGGATATTCTCGACAAGTTACCTTGTTTCATCGGCAATGAAGTGCTGACCATCAAAAAATTTGCAGATAGCTATGCATGCTTGTATATGGAACCTTATACTAGGTCTATCGGAAATATCACAGAAGGAAAAGAACTCATTGATGCAACCTATGAAATGCTGTGCTGGTGCATTGAAAACGGATATGTTAAAGTTGGGAAGGAGGAATAACTATGGGATTTACAACACCGTGTTTTATACGCAAAAATACACAGGAACTTCGGAAGAAGTTGAAAGAATTTGGGTATAACATACTTAATTCTGGTAATACAACCTTAGATGCACATAATTATGACGGCAATGGAAGTCATAAAAGCATTGAAGAAGGAAGAGCAATCATAACATCTTATGGGAATTTATATGGGGTGATATATGATATAGATACCGTAACCAAGAAAGGAAGGATTGATTGCGGAACGAATGAGGAACTTTTCCTGGCTATCGCTGCATTGAGGGATGATAGTAACTACATGCAGTGGTTTATAACAGATTCCATTCTTAGCGTTTCTTATGACGATTCTATTGGTAACGATCATTATTTCACAGAACCCAAAGGCATTATGTTCTTTTGGGATGAAAATTGGGATAATGCAACCATTATTTCAGGACGTTATCACAAGGCTACCGTAGACGAACTGATTGAATATTTTAAAACAAAGGAGGAACAATGAAAGCAAAGTATTTTAAAAAGATAAGAAGCCAAGTAAAGTGGTATAAGGTATCATACAGAGATAATTTACTTTTTAGTTTTAGCGATGAGAAAGAAATATTGGCTAAATCTCCTGAAAATGCTTGTGTCAGATACCATAAACGTACTGGATGTTTTGTTAACAAATATAATCCCAATAATATTACACAATATAGTGAATCTCTTTCAAGGTTCAAGGTATGTATAGGTAAGAAAGTAATGTATTTCGATTAAATATGAAATCAACAGGAGTTTTGGTAGATGTAACTCCCCAATTAAATATCAACTCTCAACATAGCAAAGATTATTTATATGTATGTGATAACATGGTTTTCAGAGAATGCGAACTTGATTTTTCAGCTATCGACTGGGAACAGAGGCGATATGAACTAGCGAAAGATATTATTAAGGCTGTTGTAGCAGATGACTGTGGGGGTAATTCTGATGCAATCGCTAAATATGCGGTTAATTGCGCTGATGCACTAATTAAAAGATTAAAGGAGGTGAATAATGAATAGCATACAGACACAAACACTTTCCATTAAAGGAGATGGAGGTGGTGAAGCGTATATTGACTTTTGTGATGGACAATTATGTGTTTCAGTTGTCATAGAAGATAAACAGGCGGATTTTCACTTTGAGCCTGTTACTCTAGGAATGTTTGCCCATGCTTACAAACTGCATTGTGAAGAGTGTGAAGAATGTGAAAAGAAGAAAGGAGAATAACTATGAAAGTGTTAAGAGATAAAACTCCTGTCGCTCGTAAAGAGCACAGGTGCAATTTTTGCGGTGGAGTAATTTCCGTTGGAGAAAAATACAACAGACAGACCAATGTTTATGACGGTCGTGTTTATGACTGGGTATCCCACTGTGAATGTTCCGAGTTAGCCTGTGAACTTGATATGTTTGATGATTGCGATGAAGGACTTGACGCTGATGGATTTATTGACGACCTTAATCAGTATGTTTACGACAATCATTATGACGATAAAATAGATGATATTGCGAAGGATTGGCAATTACCACGTTATGAATTAGTAAAGAAAGTGTTGAATGAATTAAAAAAGAAATAGTTATGACCGAAGAACTTGTAACATTAGAAACAGCGAAGCTGCTAAGAGAGAAAGGGATGTTTACAGATATAGAATTTCCTCCGCAATCCGTTGCCCAGAAGTGGTTACGTGAAACCAAAAATATTCATATATGTGTATATAACTGTGCTTGTGGCTATGGATACGAAATATCTAAAGCTGACAATGGAACTCATATAACTAGTTCTGTTTATGAAGGAACAAATGACGGAGGAAAATGGGATACCTACGAAGAAACACTTGAAGCAGGTTTACAGGAAACATTAAAATTGATATAAAAATGAAAAGAATAATTACTGTCCAAGACATGATTGACGAACTAATGTTAGTTGTCAATAAGGATGCTGAAATAAATATTGTAATGAATACAGGAGATTACCAAACTGAATACATTCCAGATTTGTATGATTTTTCCGTCATTGACTTTACTGATGTGCATCATGATGATGGGAACTCGGAAAATAAAGTAGTAATAGAAATGTTTCGTTAATTGGATGGAAGTAGAAAACACTATTATAAAAAGAAAACTTATATGAAAGTAGGATTGATTGATGCGGATTTATTAGATAACGGAACCACATTTCCCAATCTTGCCATAATGAAAATGTCCGCGTTCCTTAAATCAAAAGGTATCCATACGGAATTATTGATGGATGGAAACAATATTGATTCCTATGATGTTATTACCGTATCAAAGGTGTTTACATCCACAAACGAACCAAGTTTCATACATGGATATAAGGGAAGTGTGATGTATGGGGGAACGGGATGGTATATGGGAAATACTCATGGTGACAGCTTCAATGATATAAGATATGATGATTTACACGATCTTCCTAACACAGAACTGTTTAAAGGTTTATCATGGGAATGGCAGATGCCAGATTATCATATATATGATTCCTTTATTGAAACGATAAAGGGAAAAGGTAAATTGAAGGCGTATCATTCGTCTTATACCGATTTTTCTATAGGATTCCTTACAAGGGGGTGTTTCAGAAAATGCCCGTTTTGCGTAAACAGAAACGAAAGCAAGGTATTCAAATATTCGGAATTATCCAATTTCCTAGACAGCGACAGAAAGGTGATATCACTTCTTGATGATAATTTCCTTGGATATGCAGGATGGGAGGATGATCTTACAGAGTTGCAAGCAACTGGGAAACAGTTTCAGTTCAAACAGGGTCTTGACATAAGACTTCTTACTCCTAACAGGGCTTCCATGTTATCCAAGAGCAAATATTACGGTGACTTTATATTTGCATTTGACAATATAAAGGACAAGGATGTTATTTCAAGAAAACTTGATTTATGGAGAAGCATTACGGACAAGTCAACCAAACTTTATCTGTTTTGCGGATTTGAAATCGGTACAAGCAGAGAGTTGCTAATAAAAGATATCCTTGAACTGTTTGAAAGGATAGAGATACTTATGAGATATAAATGTCTTGGATATGTCATGAGATACAAGGATTACGCTCTTCATCCCATGTCAAACATATATGTGCAGATTGCAAGATGGGTAAACCAACCCAGTTTCTATAAGAAAATGTCATTTAGGCAATTTTGCGAGTTAAACCAAAAGGGAGTACAGAAAGAATGTATGTCTATGAGAACATTAAAATTCATGTATGACGAATTTCCTGAATACAGGAGTAGACTTAACCATTATTTTAACATGAAATATGAATAATTTTAAACTATATATCGCCCGTGACGAAGGCAAATGGGATGAAGATGTACAAACAACAGGAGAACTGAACCTGTTCTATGATACTCCGGAACTTCTGTTTAACGTAAAAGACTGGACATCATACTGGGGAAATGCCCGAAAGATAGCGAATATTCCCTCTTACATGTATCCTCAAATCAAGGATAAAGAGTGCTATGTTTTCAACAATCTTGAGTTATACAAAAGTTTTAACTAATAATAGAGAGGATAGGCAGTTAGCCTATCTTCTCTTTTCGTATTTTCTTTTCATTTTTCTTCTTTCCACCCGTGTCATTCCCATGCTTTGAGCAATACCGAACAGTATTTCCTTTTCTGAATCGTTAAGCATATCATATACTTCTTCTTTGCTTTTTCCGCTAATCATAGCCATAAAAATCTTTTTCATAATGATTTATTTTAGTTTTTTCTTACAACAATCGCAAATCTCGTCTTTTATAGGTTTTGTAAATAAAGCACCTACATATCCTGCAAGGTATCCGGCTTCTTCTGATGAAGGCTTTATGCCGTAATAGTCAATTATATGACCAATCATGTGTTGTTTTTCATGCTCCAGTGTATTCATAAATTCTTCATCAGACGTACTGTGACTGATAATAATTACAGTACACTTGTCGTTTGAATATGTGACACCATAATTGTATTTTTCAGTCTTTATCTTATCCGTTATCCTGTTCAGCAAATGAAAAGGACAGCCAATATATTCCAGTCTGTATATCGCTCTTAAATAAGAGTATTTATCCACAGAATAGAATACATCAACCGTCCAATCATATTCCTCAATGTATAGTCTTTGTCGTACCATAGCAATCAGATATAATCCTCCCAAGAGAAAGGTGTTCCACAGGCTATACACTTTGCATAATACTCGTCAAGAGCACGGGTAGGGCTTCCGTCAACATCGTCAAGATAGTCTTTTACAAACATACAGGCATATTGCTCATTGACTATGGATGAACCCATATAGTCGGCACGTACCATATTCAATACATAAACCTTGTTGTATTCCACATCATTCTTCAACTCAACATTGAATTGCTTCATCAATGCTTCTACTTGGTCTTTGTCATATGGGTGTATTTTGTTACCGTTTCTGTCTTTCATTTTTGAAACGGCATATTCACACAATTTCTTTGAGAAATTCCATCCATGTTCTGCAAGATATTTTTCCATTCCCGAAGGAAGTTTCTCATATACATCTAATCTCGTTCTTTCCATAGCTTTTGTTTTTAAAAAGATAGCCCGTAGCAAACCACTACGGGCTTAAACCAATTTAATTAGCGTCTACGTCTGGCGTAAGGACCAGTACCTTTGACTCCGCGTCTTTCTCCGTACTCATCATCATCATCCCACATTCTTTCGCCATAACCGCCTCCACTTCGTCCGCCACGTCCGCCACGTTCACCATAGCGATCTTCCATTTCTTCCATAGCGTCACGATAGCCTTCTTTATACGCTTTTTCTAATTCCCGGTCCATATCTTCACCTTCAAAGCTACGGCCCATTCCATATACTTTCCAACCCATAGTGTTTATTTTTTATTGTTGTTATTATTATTGTTTACATGTTGCACGTCAGGCAATTTGATACCAGAAGCAGCAAGTTGTGCAAGTATATCCTTTATCTGTGACAATTCACCTTTAAGTTCCTTCATCTCCTTGTCCTGCTGTGCCTTTTCGGCAAATGCAGGATTCAATGCTGTAAGCATCTCATCGCAGCTTTTGATTACTTTCTGATGGTATTCCACAGATTCCACAACCCTTACACTACTTATTTTCATTGCTTCTATCTCTGCATTGATGGCATCCTTGCTTTCCGATACAACCACATTTCCGCCTACTTGGGAAAAGTCTGCTATACTAAGATTGGCTGGCAACTTTTGAAAATCAAGAGTATCATCTCCAACCTTAACTTTCACATCCACAACCATTTCATTTTGCGGAAGAGGATATGCTGTATATCCGTTCTGATATTTAGGAACAGGATTTGAAACACTTACCACAGTGCCCACATCACATCTTGGGTTTTCCCCTTTATGCAATATGAAAAACTGCTGTCCTTGTCGTATTGATTGAAACATACTTATTCTAACTTTTTAATATCATTTTACAGTGCTTCTAGCCTGTGCGGCAGTAGCAGGTGCAACGATATGATTAACTACTTGAAATATCCCATTACATTTGTCGTAATAGACAAAGTATTTATTGCCTTGTGAAATTTCACTAGACGGAATCTGATCTCCCGAACCGTTTACCAAAGGAACCTTGCTTGTGGATGTTGATGTGGTATTTGTCAGTGTGGTAGCCACAGAAACAAGATACCCGTCAGATCCGGCAGCAGGAACATGATTTACACTCAAGAGCAAAATACCTTGATTTGGCAATCGTCTGAACAGGCACGGGCTAATACCATAGATAACCTCTGAATTTGTCGTGTCTGTTGTTACAGAAGATGTCCGAACAAACGGTATCCCTCCAAAGTCAAGTCTATGTACCCCTCTAAAACGGTTGGCATTATATCCCATCATATAAGGATTAAAAAAATAACTCATAACTTTTCCCTTTCTTTAGAATTTTACTAGGTAATTATATACGATTAATTATACACGTACATATTGACGCTTCACCGCCCCGACTACTGCCGACCACTCCACGCCCCCAACCCCTTCTACCAAGGGTGATACTAATTTTGTTAAATAGTGTTTAATTGGTTGTAAATGCCATTCATTATTTGGCATCGGGATAAGAGTTTCTGACCTGTAATTTATATACAAGTCAAAGAACTCTTAACTACACTTTAGCAATTGCAACCACAGTTGTCACCAGCAGCGTAACCTGCACCAAAACCAGCCATGAACGGATAACCTCCATAGCAACAATTTGGGTTAGGCACAAAATATGCTGGAACCGGGCACGGAGCCTTAAGTTGTCCAACTATATTTGCAGTCTGAGCCTGTTGAGAAGCAGCCAGAGCCAAATTGCTGTTTTCCTGTCTAAGTGCATCTATCTTGTTTTGCATTTCACGCATTTCAAGCTGACAGAACTTGTCATTGATGATAGCTGTTTGAGCGTCTATCTTTGCGCCAAGAATGTTGAACTGAGTGTTTGCATTGCTAGTCAAAGTATTAGTCTGTTCTACAGTAGCCAAACGGCTATCACATCCCTGACGTTCAATAGCTGTACGGATATCGCAGCAGCAAGAAGCAAGCTGAGAACCGATAGCTGCACTATTGGACTGAATTGAGTTGATGATCTGTTGAGAGGAAAGACCTACCTGGTTACCAACTTGCTGAATCTGTCCTTGAATTTGGCAGATAGCATTCTGCAACTGTTGAGTAGAGCAGTTCAAAGAACTAGCCAACTGATTGATAGCTGTTCCGTTTCCTTGAATAGCGTTCATCAACAATTCACGTCCTGCTTCATTGTTCAATTGAGCAGGGATTCCGTTTGCTCCATTGCCAAACCCGTTACCGAATCCGTTACCACCCCACAGGAAGAAGAGCAGGATAATCCAGATCCAATAACAACCAGCACCACCCCAAGCGTCTTGATTTTTGTTTCCATTCATCAAGGCAGCTACAAGATTGGGGTCTAATCCTTTATTCTGCAACAGTGCAGGAATCATTGACATAATACCTGCGCTTTCTCCAGCGGCAGGATTGTCGAACATAAAAATTTTGTCTGAACACATAATATTGTAATTTAATGTGTGTGTATTATAACTCCCGTAAAGACTGTGCACTCATCTTTACGAGTGTAAATTTACAACATGGATTGCCTAAACAAAAATAAAAATTTCGCAGTATAACCTATTGTGTTTCAGATAGTTTAAACTTGTTAAAATAAGTTATTTGCTTGTGTGTTGTTTTTCCTATTCGTATATTAGCGCAATAATTTTAAAATAGAGGAATTGAAGATGAAAGAATTAAAAAAATGGAATAATAATCCAATAAAGATTACGTATTTAATACCTAGTGGAAACAAGTATGCTTATATAAAATTAGGTGACACTGTTGATCTGACGAACGGAACATATAAAATAACCGCTTTGGATAATGAAGAAAACATTTTCCAAGCGGTTAATATGGAGAATAAAGATGATTGTGTTACAATGTATGCGTATGAGGTTGTCTAGCTTTTAGTCTTGTATTTGCCCCTTGACTTCTTTGGACGTATAAGCCCGTTGTTTTTAAGAGCATCCAATGTTTCTTTCAAATAAACGGGTTTTGTCATTCCTTGTACTCTCACGGGAGATAATAACGGTTGTACGGGATGAAACTTAGTGCCTTTGTATGTAAGCCTTGCAAACTCGGTGTCACTCACATCAAGATACTTTATGGCATTTTCTCTATCAAAATAAGACGGTATGATAGTTGATTTGTTTATTGCGTCAGTAAGGAAGTTGAACTGTTCCGCATCAACATTCGAGTTTCCGCTTTTCAATGCTAGAGATATTCCGTCAAGTAAGGAAGCTAATATAGTGTTATAATTCATGCCCATGACTTACTCGATAGATGATATGTTTGCTGTTCCCGTAACACTCACCTTGCTTCCTGGTGTGACTGAAAAATATTCCACCGTTCCTGCCGGGAGAAGCATTCCTGTTGGTGATATTCTGCTTGATCTGCTTTTCGTTTCCTGTACCAATGAGATACGGCATCCATCCGATGTCGCTACTCTTATAAGGTTTGACAATGCTGTGTATTCCTTGTCGGTTACATCTTCCGATGCTGATATTCTTGCAGCTACGATACCTTTTAACGCTTCATCCTTTGAAGCGTTTTTGGTGGAGAAATACCCACCTATCTGTTGTTTGTCATTGCTTTCCATATCCTTTTAAGTAAGATTGTTTCACACTTTCTGCAAACTCGTTCAGCTTTACATAATCCGGGTCAAGTTTGTTTAAAATACCTTTTCTGAGAGCCGCTTCTTCCTCACCGTTGGGAAATTCATCCTTTATGGCGGCATCTACCGTTTTGTCGTATGATACAGGGTTCTTTACACGCTGTACATCGGCTTTCCACTTTTTGACGAACTTTTCCTGTACAATATTTCCCATATCGTCCGTTTCGGGTTCGTCAACTTGTTCAATGTTTAAATGAACATTGCTATATCCAGTGCCTAAATCAAAGATAAAGGCAGGCTTCTCGTCAAAAATCAAACCTCTTTCCATAGATAATTATATACGATTAATTAGTTATAAATGCCATTTTTAATGCAAATATAGCAAAATTATTTGTATTACTCTAATAAAACTATCGCATTTGGTTATATTTGTGAGCTCCATATATCCTGTTCCACTTTTACCATTTCGCATCCGGATGCACTTCAACGGACAGATGATTCATTATTCTGATGATTAATTCTCGTATCATAAATATATGTTTTGAGTGTTACTAGTAATTTTCCGGGTTACTCTACAGGTTTATAATAGCTAATACAACCGGTTCATACGCTCTTCCTATTTCACGTAATCCCCCACTATCATAGCTCGGATGAATTCCGTCTCTTCCATTTTGCAGGACTGTCGTAGTTGCGCTGTATAAGTCACATAGTGATTTTTCAGAAAGCGAACCATATCCATATATGTTATCCATCAGTGCATAAACAGGAACAAGAGTAACATAGTTTCTATAAGGATTTCCCGTATCATCGTTTCCTTCAAACAGTGATATGATCTCTTCGGCAAATGACAATACACTATATTTCTTAGGGCTGTTGTTGTTATTACTACCGCCCGAAAAAGTCATAAGTTCAGCACCATAAATCTCTAAACCAAAAACGATTTTAGTATTCGGATACTGACTGTGAAATTTATCAATTATTCGTTTTGCACGTAACTTGGCTGTCTGTACACTTTCTGAATTTACATCCTCATAAGACTTTACCTCGTTGTATCCCCACTGGAGTATGAAGATGTCAGGAATATCAAATCCCCAATAATCGAAGTAGTATTTGAAATCCAGTTCATCAGTTGACGGATTCCAAAACGGATTATACCTCGCATCATCCGCAGATGTGTATGTAATCGTAGCATCGCCGGCCAAAGTGTTACCATTAGCGGATTGTGTTTTTGTGATTGTACCGCTTGACGGAAAATTCCCTGTTCCTGACGTATCATCTTCCGTACCATCACCATAATTAGGGTCTGAACTGAATTTACCCAATTTGAGTTTACCACTATATCTACCATCATCCCCTGCTGTCAGTCTGAATCCTCTCACCACCCAAGATATATTATTCTGATCCAAGTAAGATGTACCGGGATAGCCTGTAACCGGTAATTCTGTAATCCCCGAAACGGTCAATATCTTTGCTGCCCCTTTGGGTTCCGTGATAAAAGACATGTTTTCACCACTCTGAACCTCACCCCAAATATCTTCGGTATAATTAGATCCGGTAGTTTTAACGCGGTTAATCATGGTTCCGATATAATCAACCGTAACATTATCTTCTTTGAGCAAGTTCTTTAATTCAACTTGCCAGCCACCCAGATCAGATATACTATCCCCACTATCCAATATCTTAACTGTCTTATGGGATGAAGGATTGGCAAGTATATTAAATTTGACTTGCAGCTCTTGCAGCAATTTTCCAAATTTTCGAAGCGTAAGCTTATTATTATAAACAGATGCATTTGCGGGGGTTCCTGACAATTGCCTGTCGAAAACCTTTAACGTGGCATTTGACACCGAGAAATCAAAGCTATCATGGCACGCACTTTTTATAGCCTGCTTATAATAGAGATTATTTTGCCGATTGGCTTTGAAATACAAACTGGACGGCAATACTAATTTTGCCGGGAAAACTTCTTCATTGATAATCTGCTTAACTTCGTCCCGTGTCGTTCCGCCGCCTATGCCTCCGGGTAAACTTTCCTCGCTGATCACATAGTGAAATGGCTCATATTCAGTTGAGGTTAAACCGTACTCAATCTGTCCCTCTGTCTTGTAATTTGAAGCTAAAAATGTCGCTCTGACATAGGCCGTATTACTTTCCAATGTAACGGTTAAGGTCTGTGCATTTTGAATGGAAGTTATGAATTCCTTATTCAAATCGTATTGGCTGAAGTAAATTGGTCCCAATGCAAGGGGATGTGCTGTTATCGTCCTCTTCCCCTCTACGGCTATATAATCGGATGTTACATAAGTGGTGCTATTAGCAACAGTGCCATTCTGACGCAAAAATCCATTATCTGCCTTATCGGGATCAAATAAATTTTTTCCAACCACCACTTTGGGCATTTGACTCTGTAATGTATCCAATGCCGTATTAGTATTATTTATCTCCTTTTCTTGTGCCGCAAACCTTTGCTCATTATCATAATTTTCTGTATATGGCTCATAAGACGTTGTAGTGCTGCCCTCAAAAAACATTGCATCATCAATGACAGCAGTTGATATGCTTAATCTGATATAGGCAGCGTTTGACGGTGAAGTAGTCACGCCTGATTTTGCAGCTTCTTTAATCGCATTGAATTCTTTATCAAACCAGACATTCGATGCACCACCCGTATTCGTGTTTTGGATATAATATGATGTATTTGGATTGACTTTGATATAGTGAGATAAAGACAGGGTCGAATTCGTTTTTAAATTACCTGAAGCATCAATATAATACCCATTTTTTACGGTTAATTTGTTAAACAAGTTCTTACCCAGCGAAACACTTTTCTTATCCGCAATTTGCATTTCAAGTTCTGTTCTGTCGCTTGCCATTTGTGTTTTAAGCTCCGTTTTATCAGTCATCATTTGTGTTTCAATTTTCACAAACTTCTGCTCGTTATCGTAGTTGTCGGTAAATGGCTCATAGGATGTTGCCACATCTCCAAGCTCCATCTGCGCTGCACCCAACTGAGATTTAGATATTGACAGCCTTATATAAGCTGCATTATCAGGGGTGGTAACAGTCTCGTCTTTAATTGATGTCAATGCTTTTAATTTATCATCAAAAATCACGTGATATGCTCCGCCAACACCTGTATTACTGATATGATATTGTGTACTATTTTTTACGCGAATGTAAGTTGTAACACAATATGACGCATTTTGTTTTAAGCTTCCGTTTTGTCCTAGATAATATCCATCTGTCAGATTCAATGGATTTATAATGTTTTTTCCGACAGAGTATTCTTTTTTCCCTAATATTCTAGCGTCTATTTCGGATATTTCTGTAGCCAGACTTTTGCGGCTGATCGGGTTAACCACCGCATCATAGATGGTAGCCGGGTAAATGGTTTGTCCGCCCTTCGTCAACTTGTGCATTTTTACCATAATAAATCTCCTATATTTTTAGATTAGTAACTGTTTCTTCTTCCTCTTCCAGTGGCAAATGAGGTACAAAATCACTCAGCACATCATCATACTCCTGATCTGACAGAGATACGCTCTGCACCGCATTGTATGCGGCATATATCTGATATATAGTGACCGACTTGTTCTTCTTCGGTTCACCTGTAACGCATGGTATTATCTCTGTACCCGTAACGGTTTCAACGGGAGTCATTTCCGAAATTTTAAGATTTTCTTCCATTGTTAATCCTCTGTTAAAATTAAGTTGTTATTTTCAAGTAATATGTTGTTTCCGTCTTCCATGATTATGATATTATTGATAACTTCAAGTATTATTCTTGAATTGGCAAATTTCCATTCATTGTTTGAATATGGCATGTATCCATCCTTTGTTACAGATATGGACATGGTACTATTGGCTATCCCCACTACTTTTACTGTGCCATCAGATAGTGTATTGTACTGTAAACCTTCTATCGTGACCGTTGCATTCTCTATGGGTGCTCCATTCACATCCACTACCGTTATAGTGACAATGGATTTTGGTATATAATAATCAATCAAATCCTGCTCGGTGAATCCGTCATTTTCTTTCGTAGGAACGGAATCGAACAAGATAGATTTATAAAACGCCATAGAGCCAAATCTAGTCTTACTGTTGCTATCCGACAAGAATAATGACATATTTGCACCAGTTTGCCTGTAAGTTCCTGCTAGAGTTGCTTTCTCTTCACCTACATAGCAAGTCATTAATTCATTGTTTGCCGAGAGTACATAATCTGTCTTGTTTTCTACACTAGGCGTAAATTCAAAGTTTGTGTACTTGTTGTTACCGAACCTTACAGAATTTGCACTTTGTCCTTGCAATAACATCCATCCTTGATTACCTGTCGCTATTGAAGTTGTCGAGAACATACCTTTAAAAGCGGCAGGTCTTATGATAGCACATTGGAAGAACATCATGTAATTTTGCAGTGATTTAAAGTTCTCCACAACGCCGTAATCATCCACTCCATCAGTTACTAGTGAGTTGGGATATTTAGGCAGGAACTCTATTGTTACGTCCATATCTCCTATATCCCCTGTAACTCCTATGGCGTTATACAATGAAGTGGTTCCTTCGGGATAGGTTAATGTCACCTCATGTTCCCCGTTGTCAAAAGTATAAAATCCGCCATTTCTGTTTACCAAACTAACTTGTCTGCCATCAGAAAGACCTGTAACCTTAAACTTATGCGTTGGGTTAGAGTTTGCCGGAACTATGTTTACCATGTTATCTATGGTGGATAGTTTCTTAGTAATATGTATAACCCTGTTATCCGTAACAGTAACATTTGCTCTATCGGGTAGAATATTGGTGCTAGAAATGTCATACCCACCCACACCGCTCATTGCAGCGAACAGGAAATTGTTAAGTTTCAGAGGTCTGTTGTTTCCACTGAAATCCTGCAAATAAGGATTAGCTTTTAGTATCTCGTTTGTGGGTACGGATTGTCCTGACGGGAGTTGGGTGATGGTGATGTTACAAGCACCGACTATGTTTATACTTCTAAAACTTATATTTCCTGTTACGCTATCAATAGGTTCCAGTGTATAAGTTCCATTTTTAGGCATCCTTACCAATGGATTGCTATCATATCCCCATGCTATTTCTTGACCGTCCAATAATCCATCTACCGTAATCGTTATGCCATTAAACTTTTTAGATGTAGCGATATATATAGACGCACTATTTATGGCATTAAAACTTGTTATATTGACACTCTTGTTTGTCACGGTACATTTTGTGCCTGCGAATTTCGTCCAATCATTAAAGTTTTCCGCATATGTATCCACAGGTTTAGCCATATCATACCAAAACACCATGTGTTTCCTTACCCATTTATCTATAATCTTGCTTATGTCGGTTTTTCCTGTAACTGCCGACTTGACAAGACCAAGTTTTCCTATGTTAAAAAGCCCTATCTTTCTCATTTTTCGTCCATTTTAACCCACTCATCAGATAAAAGCAGCTTCTCAAACTCTCTTGTGCCAGTGTCGTATGTGTCGTAAGGGAAAGGGTGTTCCGTTCCGTCCTCAGGTAACGTCATAGGCATCACTTCCATAACCTTCTCGGTATGGATCATATAATACAGACCGTCTGTCGATCGTCTGAAAACGGACAGATCATCTTCCGAAAACATAATCTCGGCATCTATTTTTGGTACTATAGAAAACTGCATATTATGAATTTTATCTATTATCGCAAAGATAATTAAAAAAAGTTAAACGTATTGGTTGCATACAGTTTTATGTCGTATATTTGCTGAAAATTTAAAAAAAATATAACGATGAATGTATTAAGCCTTTTCGATGGAATGTCGTGCGGACGGATAACACTTTCCGAACTTGGCATTCCTGTAGAAAAATATTATGCGTCCGAAGTGGACAAGTTTGCCATAAAGGCAACTATGCAGAACTTCCCTGACACCATACAACTTGGTGATGTAAGAGAGTTGGATGTTAGCTTGCTAGATAAGATAGATTTGATAATCGGAGGATCTCCATGTACGAACCTGTCCATGTCCGGCAAGAGAAAAGGGCTTTCAACGAAAGAAGGCATGGAGGTTTTAGACTTGAAAACGTATCTTGAATTGAAGGAGAACGGTTTCGAGTTTGAAGGGCAATCCTATCTGTTTTGGGAATACATACGTATATACCACGAACTTATTGAGCGTGGTGACAATCCCAAGTTCTTCCTTGAAAATGTGGAAATGGGAAAGAAATGGGAATCTGTGTTCAATGAAACAATAGGGAGGAAAGGGATACATATCAACTCCGCACTTGTATCGGCACAAAACAGAAGGCGCATATACTGGACGGATATTTATGACGATATTCCACAGCCGGAAGATAGGGGTATATTGTTAAGGGATATTCTTGAAGAAGAGGTTGATGAAAAATATTTCTTGTCTGACAAGATGATTGAATGCTTGAAGGGCAGGGTAAAGACGGAAAAATTCAGTCCTGTCCAGTTTAGCCCTATCAAGTTTCCGTATGAACAAAAGGCTCGCACTATAAATACAAGATTGTTCAAGATGGGTGACAATGACAATTACATACAGGTGGATAATGATCCGATATGTGTTGCGATGCGAGGGCGTGAATCAGCCTGCCTTACTCCAAAAAGAACCGAATATGGAAAACAGATAAGAAAGGAATATGAAGCCGGGATTGTAAAGGAACAGAGAAAGAACATCCAACAGCTTGAACCTAGGGAAGATGGAAAAACCAATTGCCTTACAACAGTACAAAAGGATAACTTGGTATTGGTTGATAACGGTAATTTTCGCATTCGTAGGCTTACCCCAACCGAGTGTGCACGGCTTCAAACTATTCCCGAATGGTATATATGGGATGGAATATCCGATACTCAGCGTTACAAGATGCTTGGGAACGGATGGAATATAGAAACAATCAAACATATATTTAAATATTTAAGACGATGAATGTACTAAGTTTATGTGACGGGATAGCTTGTGGACGTACTGCACTAGAGAGAATGGGGTATAGAGTGGAAAAGTATTACGCAAGTGAAATAAACGAACCGTCTATCAAGGTTGCACTGGATAATTACCCCGATATAATTGAATTGGGGGATATTAGAAACTGGGACAAATGGGATATACAGTGGGAAGATATTGATTTGCTGATTGGCGGAACACCATGTCAGGATTTCTCACAGTTAGGGAAAGAAAAACTGAACTTCGATGGCGAGCGTTCGGGATTATTCTTTGAATATGTCAATATACTCAACCATATCAGACAGTTCAATCCTAACATAAAGTTCATGCTCGAAAACGTGAAGATGAAATCCGATTGGGCTGACTTTATTTCGTCACATCTTGGAGTAGACTATGTGTATATCAACAGTTCCGACTTCTCCGCGCAAATGAGAGCAAGATACTACTGGTGCAACTGGGAAATACCTGCATGGAAGGACAAGGGAATATTGTTCAAGGATATAATTACCGATGGATATGTCGAGAAGAAAAAGTCATGGTGTATGCTTGAATCATGGAACAGGTTTGCCAAGAACCCCGAATCACTGTTGAGAAGATATAAAAAATCACTTACACCGCTTATATTCAACTCACCCGACTGTAATCCCGAAAAAGGTTTCAGAACGCCCAACATTACGGAAGCGGAAAGATTACAGACCGTACCCGAAGGATACACAAAGTCAGTACAGCCACATATAGGGATGGGGCTTCTAGGAAATGGATGGACTGTAGATGTTGTTAGTCATATTTTGAAAGGAATGAAAGGAATAAAATGAACCCGATAGTTAGTCATATATTTGCATTCCTTTGCGGATGCTCATTTGTCATACTTGGTGCTATTTATTTTGGAACGAAAGGAGATTGAATATGAAAGTAAATAACGGAATAATAATAGACGGAGTTCTACATGAATTAAAGGAAACGAAACATAAAGATTGTTCAAAATGTTCGTTACGTGATTTATGTCAGGATGAATTTGGAATCGCGTGTCTATGTTGGATTAGTTTAGCTTCTGAATCAGAAGTGATAAATACTGAATTTAAGTGTCGTGGCAAAGTAACAGATAATGTTTCGGTTGAAAAAGCAACAGAAGTTCTCTCTTCCGTATTAGATAATTGGGTGCATGGCGGTGATGCAGACTGTATCATTGCGGAGTTTGAGGAAAAACTAATGAAAACGAAATAAACAATCCCCCTTGCTGGTAAACGGCAAGGGGGATGATTGTGCTTATAACCCCGGACCCATAGAAAGAAGCAATGTACTTCCCTTATATGCAGCACTGTTAAGGCTTACCCATACCCTTGCAGTTCCTGCATTAATCAGTTCCGATGATATGAATATTTTCACCTTCTTGTCAATGCTGGAATTGGCGGATACTTGGAAATCTTCTATTGTTTCTCTTGATTCACCTATAACCATAGGATCTTCAAATTTCTTACTTGCAAACCTAGACATACAACTATTATTACGGAAAGAAATAAGGCTACTCGAACCGTTTCTTACTCTTACGGTAACTTCAATATATCCACTAACGGATGGCATCACTCCACCAATTATTGTTATGCTTACGTAAGAACCAACTATCTCTATATCTCTTTTACTTACCATTGGAACAGTGTATGCTATATGAGCAATATCGGAGTCATCCTGCTTCAATATAGCTGTACTAAGGAAAGGATAAACTTCCCAATCACCAGCAGTCATACCCCACGAGTTTACAGTAACCGTAGCGTATCCTGTTCCTATCTTCTTGTCGGCAGTAACACGCCTAGACATCTGACTGGTCTTGTGCTTAACATAGACACCGAAATAGCAATCAGCTATCTCGGCAAAGTCACCCATGTTAAGAAAATCAGTATCATGCCCCTCCGATGGCATCATTATAGCCGCAGAACAGACAAAATTACTACTTGTAAACTGATTGGTAGCAGTATCCGGGCAGGAGAATCTACTTATCGGTGGACTGGCAAGATGGTTGTATCCGTTAAAGTCGGTAAGACGACATGGGAACCTACCACCTGTCGGTGCTGTATATTCCCATCCGTTCATGCTTCCATCTGCGTGTTTTGGCGCATCCCAGTATCCTGCCATTTGAAAAGGTTTGACACCACAGTTCCCATCCCATCCTTGCCACCATTTTTCATTTGGTCCAGGTGCAAGGCTTTCGTAACGTACAGGTTTGTACCGTGCCCACGGGTTTATTTTCCCGTGGGTGTTTGCACAAGCATATCCTAAATCATAATCCCCACCAACACTGCCTATGCCAAGAGTGGCGTAAACGTCACCAGCAAGGTTTATCGGAGCTGTAATCTTTCCATTAGAATGACCCATAATCTTTTTTTTATTAATTGTTAATACCTAATCTCTTTTCCAATTCTTTCACTCTTTTCTTTAATCTTGTAACCTCATCATCAACTTCTTTAACTCCCTGTATCAGTATAGGAATGAACTTCTCATACTGCAATATCAGATAATCACCGAATATATTGCTTGCGAAGAGAGGAAGTTCGGGCATGGATTCCACATCCTGCGCTATCAGACCATAATTCAACTTGTCGTGATTCAATGCAGGAGATAACCTTTTTGCCGTTTCATTCCAATAGAACGTCTTGGGATGCAACTTCCTTATTATATCGGAAGCACTGAAATCACATATATTACGCTTTAAACGCCTGTCGGAAGATGAGGATTTTGCAGTAACAGTTCCGTTTGCAATAATATTAGCATTACTTGTAATATTATTTTTCGCATATATTCCCCCATCAGTTGATATTGCTGTATTTGTGCTAAAGTTAGTATTTTCTGTATTTCCAACATAAAATCTCTTTCCTCCATACACTCTAACATATGTGCTGTCTTGCATATATATACCGCCACCATAATCCTGATGATACCACCCTGAATGACCCGTACTTCTAAACCAATCGCTGCATTGAATGGAATTGGGGAGTTTTAAATATACATTTGAAGAGCCGTTCACACTAACCCCAGCACCCGTATGGGAAGCGTTGTGGTCTTGTATATAGAATGTTCTAGCAGAAGTCCACACATCCGCACTAGAAGCCCTACTGTCAGCCAATGTAGAAGCATCTCCTGCCGATACAGCCACAGACGTGTTGGATGTGGATTGCAGTCCTCTCCATGCGGAAACGTTAGCACCGTTAGCCCAATATTGGTATTGTATGTGCCCATTTTGCCATGAACCAATCTGACGCACCTGCAATTCAAAATTGTTTGTTCCTACACGTACAAGGCGAATGTTATCCATTCCTTTTGCAAATGTGGGGAGAAAAAGGCGTGCTGAATTTTCAACATTTCCCACACTGCTATCAGAAGAACTAGGGCCACCTCTCATATAAAATATGGCGCAGAAGTGGTAATTCCGTACTTCTGACTGTGCATAATTTCCATAGGCGTACCATATCCTTCCCCAAACCGTTACTGACCTATACGGTCCGGCTCCCGATTCAGAACAAGCAAATATCTTTTTCCAATTATTATCAGTACCACCTAGAGCGAACTGTAATGAATAAGTAGCGGTGGAATTATAATTTCTAGGTATATCCATTATATGCCAATTATCCAACAAGTCCGCATTTAAATTGGTATTCAATGTAGTAGAAGAACATTGGTAAGGTGCGGTTCCTGTACCTACAGTGGATACAAATCTACTTGACTCAGCATAATTACCGATAGTTACCTTATTATCAAGCAAAACAATATTACATAATACCTTATCGCTTGAATTTCTTGAATCAATCCAAGCATAGGTACTTCCACCACCCATAACCAAACGCCTAGCTGAATCCCAGTTTGCGGCTAAAAAATTAGTATGGGCAGTAATAGCACCAAAAGTATCCAAATTTCCGTTTCTCACATTCAACCACATGGCATTGTTTCCCTGCGCTACCGTTTGTCCACTGATTGTGGGATACCAGCCTATACCATACAAAGAACCGAAACGCAAATTTGCATCGGTTGAGGAAGCTGCATCCGAGCCACCATGAACCCAGCTTCCACCTTGTCTGACCTGTCGTGACCCCCATCCTACATTTAATCCTTTGTTGTTTGACATAACAGTATCCCCGTTTGCGTCAAGCAGGGTAAGAGTATTTTTTATGGTAGTAAATACGCCTGTGTATTGTCTTGCATATATAGGTTCATTTCCATCATCAGAAGAAGCTATCTCCATCCATCCTGCATTGCTACCAGTAGCACCGAAAGCGATTCTGCCGTAGTCGTTACTTCCGCCCTGCAAGTGTATTTGCTGTGTAGATGTGGGGGAAGTCTGCAACATATAAAGTTGATGGCCACCTGATATATTCAAATCCCCTGTCATGGTGTCACCTGCTTTCTTCACGTAACGTCCGTCAAAATCAGACAGGTGCAATCCATCGACCATATCTGCATTAAGATTACCCACAACAGTATTACTTGCCACAATAAATGGAGCAACACCACTTGCTACGGTAGAAGTAAGCTGACCGCTCATGTTAATGCTACCTACGCCCGTCATATCTCCGCTTACGTTAGCCGTACCGTTGAAAGGTTGACCCCAAAGGGTACGGGAAGTAGCAAGAGAGCCGGTAGTATCAGACCTATTATAATATGATGGAAGTTCTGAGCCACTATCTGACGGTATAGTAGTGTACCAAGTTTTATTGGATATATTTGTAGTAAGACCACGGCTGTTTAGGATTGACACCTTACAATCACTGTAATCATAAAAACGCCAAAACAGTCTTACTTTCTTGGTTGTAGTGTTATAGAATAATCTCCACATTGTATAACCAAGAGCAAGAATGCTTCCGTAATAATTCAAAGACCCAACATAACTTGTACTCTCTTGATTCGTTGTATGAAATACAATACTTATCATACCTGTACCTGCGTGCCTACTATTTACTAGAAGTGTCATACTGTTAATAGACCATCCACCCGTCACAGTACCCTCAAATACCAATCTGTACCCTTCATTATTTCCGTCACCGCCGAAAAGTGTTACATATTGGTTAACACCATCTGCCCGTAAAAATGAAGATTGATGATAACCGTCTAGTAAATCTGCATTTAAATTATTAACAAGCGTATTGCTTGAAACTATCAAAGGTGATACCCCTGTGGCAACCTTAGAAATATACTGCCCAGCCGTTACCTTTTTCCAATAACCAACATCATTACCTAATACCAACTGGTTGTTTTTTGCTTCTACTGGACCTACATAGTCATTTAAAATACAGAAGATATTCTCATTTCCTGCACCGAATACAAGATTACCTGCCGTATTCCTTATCCCTGTTATATTGTTGCTGAATAATATATTTTGCGTAAACGTCTTTTGCCCTGTAATAGTTTGGTTGGTGGATAAAGTCACCCATCTACCGTCTAATACGGAAGTAGGGATATGACTTGCATCTATGATTTTACTTGAATCAGCCTTTTTCAGTTCAGCCCACATAGCATCAGCGTCAAGTCCTCCCTGTCCAGCCATGTCGTACAGTTTCTTTATCGTGTACGCATTAAACGTATTGTCAAGGTCTGAATCGGAGAAGGTTGTGCCGTCAGTAAGGTTTGCGAAGCTGTAAACGGTATTTACAACACCGCTACCACCACCGCTACCACCTGTTTTCACGCCAAGAGCAGATACCCAACCGTCCGAGTAGAATCCTACCGTGTTTCCGTCTGTTCTATGCTTCACTCTCAGAGCCTTGTTTGCAGAATCGTAAACAAGTTGGGCATCTCCTATCTGTATATATTCGTTTGCTGTAAGTCGTGCTGCGGAAACGCCACCTGTGAATCCTGCGGAAACACCATTGAGGTGTCCTTGTTTGTTTATCTGTATCACTCCAACGTCAGATGTATCTCCATTAGGACGGAAATAAATCATTCCCTCGCTTCCATAGCTTGATATGACGGTATTACCCGATGTGTTACGGAAAACGGTATTTCCACTATAAGACAGACCGATGCCACTATTCATCAGAATATTCTTGGTAAATGTCTTTTGTCCCGAAATAGTCTGAGCAGTAGTCAAGGTAACGGCATCAGTAATCCCGTACCCTGCCAAAGTGGTAGGATTATCACCAACTGTAACACGCCCGTAGGTATCTACTGTAACTTTCGTATATGTACCAGCCTTCACCCCTGTGGTGGCTAGTGACAATGTGCGGTTTGCGGACAGGTTTCCACCTCCCGTAAGACCAGTTCCTGCGCTTATCGTTATGGTTTTGTCCGCTTTCAGTGCAAGAAGTTCGGCTAGGTTGTCGCTTTCCGTAAGACCGTCAAGAAACGCTTCAAGTTCTTTCCATTTGTTGATAATGTTATCGGCATCGCTTCCTTCTAGGAAGTTGTTCAACTTGTTGCTTAACTGTGTTACGGTATTGTTAAGCGTACCTAAGTCCTGTTGTCTTGCGAATATTTCCCCGAATACGGCAGTGATGGTTTTCCCGTCAGAACTAAGTGTCATGTCTGTTACGGCATTTCCACTTCCCGACTGGGTGATGTTCTTTATACCACCACCTTCCTTCGCCATTTTCCAAATCTCGTTTATCGTGTACGCATTAAACGTATTGTCAAGGTCTGAATCGGAGAAGGTTGTGCCGAGATTGGAAAAACCATATACGTTTTTCACAAGTCCGTCACCACCGCTTCCTCCGCTTCCTCCAGGCGATACGCCTAAAGCGGAAATCCATCCTCTGGTATAGAAGCCTATTTCCGTACTTCCATCTATATGCTCAAATGTTACTGCCTTGTTTACGGAATCATATATAATCTTTATATCGCCAACCTGCAACGACTGTGTTTTTACCGTGCCGCTTATGTTGGCATCTACAGCATAAATATTCTCCCATCTCTTCGATTCAAGACCGAGTGTGGATGCGTTGTTCACGCTAGGAACTACATTTGCCGTAGACAACTGACCAGTAAATATCTTGCTTGCAGTTACTGTCTGTTCCGTATCAAGCGTTACAAATTTATTGTCAGGAAGATGGGATATGTGAATTTTCTTTGTCGGATCATCCTTTCCCAACTCCTGCCACAATTTGTCCGTATTCATTCCGCCTTCCTTGGCTAGCTTCCATATCTCGTTGATGGTATATGCGTTGAATGTATTGCTAAGGTTGGAATCGTCAAACGTCTTACCTAAATCGGCAAATCCGTACACGGCCTTAATCAGTCCGCCTTCTCCACCTCCCGGTTCTCCGCTACCACTCTGTGCGCCCAACGCTGATATCCATTGGTTTGTATAGAACGCTGACTTGCATCGTAACGCTTGGTTTACTTCATCCCATTCAAACCATCCGTTGAACTTCTGAAACGATGCAATAAGGTCATTAAGTAGCTGTTCAGAGAAAATATTTGTTCCGCTTCCCGTACCACTTCCACCCAATGTTACATTTGTCGTATTCTGTGTTGAAGCAGTCTGATTCTCCTGTGCCAGCCGTTCATAGAAAGACAGTATCTTTCTTCTTGCAATGGTGCATGAATATGACGGGAACATATTCTCCTTGGAATATTTAATCTCCAAAGACTGTATCTGTAACTGCATATCCACTATCTGACCGTTATCAGAGAAATCGAACACGCCTATTCCATCATCCCTTACCTTTAGCATATTTCCTTCTATGAAGTCAATGAAAAGGTTAGGATGCTCTGCGACAAATCCGCTAGATATGTCAAGTGAAACGGTTCGGTTCTCATGGTCATATCTTGACAGGTAGTCAAGAGCCGCCTTTTCAAGCGTGTTCTCAGCCATTGTCACATAAGATTCGGGCATGACGATATTCAGAATGACAAATTCAGTTCCTTCCGCAATTGAAGGAGATTTACCATCCGTGTAAAGCGGAAGTTTGGCATTGTCGCTATCCGTTCTGTAACATGATATTTTATATCGTGCTCCCTTGTTGAACATAGCAACATCCTCTTCCGTTTCCCCCGTGTCACCGTTTACTTCACCGTAAAGAGGAATAATACCGTTTTTGTTTATCTTAAATTCCGTTCCCGTATAAGTTCCTGTACGCATACTGAACACCGCGTCCGTCACAGAAGCGTATTTGTAATAGAACCTGTCCTGTGAACCGTCCTGATTACCGAAATGTATGTTGCAGGTCATTTCCTCACTAAAGCCTATCTTACAGCTTCCGGCAGGAACATCGGAATCAAACGTGAACTCAACACGTATGGTGACTGTCGTATTCTGACCTTTTTCTATATATCCTACAAGAGCGGTCTTGTCGTAAGGTATTTCAAGCATACCAGTAGCACCTTCCTCTCCTATAACAACCTCTTTCAAAGGAGAAGCCTGACCCAATACACGGTTTAAAACCATACGTAGGTTAATCTTCACCTTTTTCCCTACAGCATCACTTCCTATAGGTAATATGCTGAAAAGCATCTTTCCTGAGAATGTGGCAGTAACCTTTACAGGCTGGTCATAATATGCCCTTGTACCATATATATCAAAACGCTCGAAATCCCTGTACTTGTCAAACATAGCATGGGGTTTGTACTGTGGCTGCACATTGTCGTTTATCTTGTCGGATGAATCACCGTCCTCATATACCTTGTACCCTAGGTTGAATCCAGGAGAGGTCATATAAATGAAGAAACTGTCACTATCATCACTCTTTATAGGAGTAGAACCGATAATCTTGTCTATCCGTGTAGATGCGCTAGCACCCTCACCTGCCACCTTTCCCGATTGAGGGTCTGGTTCTCCATCTGCCTTGTATGTATCCCATTCTGGAAGTCCTGACGGGTACAGATCACCAAGTTTTTTCCCTCTGATGGAAGGATATATCCCACTGAACGTGTTTGATATGGTTTTCCCTCTTACACCATAGTTCTTCAATCCGTATTCGCTGTCAATATAATATCTTATATTCCCGTCAGAATCATTCGGAAGAAGGATATACGGGCAATAACGTGATTCATCGGCAGGCTTAGCGTCCTTCTTGTATTCGGGCGGAACGTTCCTGCTTCCGCCTTGTGGTATGATTCGGGTTATGACAGGTGTACTTGTGTCTACGGAAGAGGAAACTTTTACAGCACCCCCACCGTCACCTTGCTTGAATGTCCAGTTTACGGACGGTCTTGTCTTGTCCGTAATGGTTATTATCCCACCGTTTGCTGTCGTTGAGAAGTAATAATTGAGATAAAACTTGTCATAGAAGTTCTTCAATGCTTCAAACAGGTTGGTGCCATCGGTTATATCAATCATATCCTCCGTCAGTTCGCCTTCTGCATCCACATTAAGCGTCCATGTACCAATGCCTGTATATCCTGCACCCAATGACGCATTGTAAGATTCTATATTTGCTTCGATGCGTGCGGCAAGCTGCTTTGCGTCACCCCAGAACTGGAACAGACCGCCATGAGTGTATCTTATCTTATTTATTTCCCCACCTGTTCCGCTTACTATGTCAAGAAACGCTACATTCTGCAAAAGCACCTCCTTACCGTAAAACAGAAGGGAGTATTTGTATTTTCCTGCTTCGTTAAGATTATCTCCCGATGGAGCTTGGTACAAGATGAATGTATTACCGTTATATACGACTGTATCGTATTCCGATTCGCTCTTTGAGTTGTATGCCTTGAACTCTATCGGAACAACGGAAACGACTTCACAAGTCAATTTTCTCACTTCCTGCAAAGACGGGCTGTATGAAAAATCAGCACTCTCCGCAATAACCTTATTTCCTCTTCTAATCTGTAAAATCATTGGTCTTTAAAGCATTGGTTGGTCAATACTGAAATTTAACGAAAATGTATAGGCGGACACAAGTTTATCTGGGTTCTGCAAGTCCTGAACGTCCTGATAACTCAGCTTTGCACCTGTTTCAAACCCAGTGCATCTTATCACCTGCTTTGCCGATTCGCCCCATATATCATTCCATATAGAGAATGAAGATGAACCGTAAGGCGTACCAGGAGTGGCAGGTATCACATTGGTTATATATGAATAGAACGAACGGATATTCGTCTTTACCGTTTCCACATCTCCCAAAGCGGCAAATGTTATGCTTCCTTCCGTTGGCTGGTAAACAGGCGTGACAGGTTCGTACACCTTCTGACCGTTCTTGTCATACCATTTTTCGGCATAGGCTTCCTTTCTTGTCGGCAAATCCCATAATCCCTTGCTTTCAAGTATATACAGCCTGTATGTGGCATACAAATCCTTTGCCGTATCGCTTCCTTTCTTTATAAAATATTTAGATATAGCCATTCGTGTACATTGTTTATTAGTGCAAAAATAACAAAAATAGTCTTAGAAACCATCTAGTTTTAAAAAATAATTTTCTATATTTGCATCACAATCGGTGCTTTGGATGAGTGGTTTAGTCAACGGTCTGCAAAACCGACAACAGCGGTTCGATTCCGCTAAGCACCTCAAGTGATTGGATTTTTTTTTGTTCATAATCAAACTGGAACGCCCTGCCAACTGTGAAGCTAGCAGGGCGTTTGTTTTAGTCAATTATAACTTTTATCGCATTTCCGCCTGACCTTGGGGCAATGGAAACGACACTCAAAAGTGCTGTCTTTATCGCCATAGTTGCGGCAAGCTGCTGGGTGAGAACCTCCAACTGTGACTGCTGTATGGCTGTCATGTTCGTTCCTCCCGTTCCTGCCGAACCACCATTTAACGATACCAACTGACGGAGAAGATCGCTTTGTACAACCATTTCGTATCTCATCCCGTTAAGATACCCCAACGCTTGATTAAATGTATTCTCGTCAACTCCTGCAATGGCATTGGACAGACCTTCCGCATTTTCCTCCGTTTCAGTAAGCATACCACCAAGGGCGTTGTTTATCTCATTGACTACACCTCCGGCTTCCGCAAAGGCTGATTCCAATGAACCCATTACATTTCCTAGTATTATAAGTTCATCCTTATCTATCTTGTTATCCGCAAACATACCACCTTTGCCGTCTGCTCCGAACAATGTGGTCTGTACCTGTTGCATTGCCTTTTCTATGTATTGTTGCTGTACCCAACTCTTAACAACATCTCTCATAACGTCTGCCACAGTGTCCTTATAAGCCTTTGCAGCATCCTCGCCTTTCAGCCATGCTTCAACAAGAGCATCACCTATCTGACTAGCCCAGTCTTTCAAGTCAATACTATACAACTCACTGGCAAGTGTTTCTGTATAATATCTTATCTCGTACTCTAATTCTTTTATGGTCTGTTTGTATCCTTCTACCTTTTCCCTGTCGGACTTTTTCTTATCTTCTTCGGCAGCAAGAATATCCTTTTGAATCTGCAACTGTTCTTTTAAGTTGGAAACCTGTTGGGATGTCACCTCATCAAGTCTTGCCGGGTCTATAATGTGCTCAAATTCCTTTTCAAGCATATTATATATATTGGTCAACTTCTTTGATTCAAATTCAAGATCTTCTATATGCTTTTGGAGCCTTTTGTCATGCTGTCTGTTAAATGTAGCGATAACATCAAGAGGCATGGATATTGCCGAGCCTATCGCACCTGCAAAATCACCGCTTTTGAATGAATCCCATGATTTCTTCACGCCTTCATTCATAACTCCCATAGCTTCCGAGAACTGGTTCATTTCTCGCATAAATCCGCTCTCGGTATCCTTACCCATAGAATCCATGAGGTTGGACACGGATGCTATTATCTGCTGCATGGCTTTTATGGCATTGTATATGTTGGTTATGATAAAGTCGATAAGATTTACCGTCTGCAAAGCGTTCTGTGCGGCAGCCATCATTCCTTTACCAGTCTTGACAGCTTCCTGTCCGCTCTTATATCTTGATTCGGCTTCCGACTTGGCACTCAAAGCGGCATTGGCGGCTTCTTCATCACCATTCTTCATTGCGTCCTCATATGCCTTGGAAGCATTTTTGATGTCAGCCATAGCCTGTTGCATATCATTCATACCTGCCATCATCTTTGACTTTCCAGCATCATATCTCTTGTTGTACAGACCTTCAATACCATCTTTCATGTATGTTTGCAAGTCAGACTGATTGTTCTTCATCATCTTCTCTATCTGCTTGTCCACACGTTCAAGTTCCTTCATGTATTCCTTTGCACTGATAGCACCAGACCTGAACGCACTGTTGAGCATTTCCCTTACCTTGTCGGCAACGGTATTTGCAGCTTCCATAGACATCGCTTCAACAGCACCGAAGAAGTTCTGATAGTCTGTGGTCAACTTGAACAAGTCCATCTCTTCACTTTTCTGCAAGGCGGAAGATAAGGATGTGTTGCCCATACCCTTTGCCGTTTCAATCCTTTGACGGTAATTCTCTCTAATAATATCAACTTGGGTGTAGTAGTCACCATATTTTTCAAGGTCATTCGCATATTGTTTTGCCATCTCACCGAAGTAACCTTTCCATGCGTCAATCATTCCTTGTATAACCTCTTTCTGATCTTCTCCGATATTCTTATTCCCCTTAATTGCCTCCTGTATCTGATTTATATACTGGTTCATTGAGGTGAATGAAGAGGTGTCGGGCACAACAGAAACGCCAAGATCAAGATTCATTCCTGCCAATGCGGATTGCAGATTGTTATATATACCTGATGCAAAACTTTCAGCCATAGTAGATGTGTCACCGCTAAACTGAACGGCAAGGTCTAAGGCAAGTTCGGAATCACCCGTTATCCCAAGTATGTCACTGTAAAAGTCATACTTGTTCTTGTATCTGTCAAACTCATCCGTAATCCTCTTCATCACCTTCTTGGCTGCTTCAACATAAATTTCAGAGGACAATTCGGCAGCTTTCCTTGCGTTCTTGACCGCATCCTGTGGAACACGTGTTTCCAATTCCTTTGCAGCCTTGTTGTAATTGTCAACAATAGCCTGTTTGTCATATACAAGGTCTACGCCAAGTTTTAACGCCTGTGAACCGTAGATGGATTCAATCTGCTTTTTGGCTTCTTCCTTACCTATGTTAATGCTCAAATCCTTGAACTTGGAATAGGCGGATTCAAGCAATGACAACCTGTTTTTCCAAAGGTCAGCAAGAGGATCTCTTTTTTGTGCTTCCTTTTTCTGCTTTTCCAGTTCAAGGTTGAATTTTTTTGCTGTTCCTGTAGCTTTAGACATCGCTTCATTAGCAACGTTAATCTCATATACCGTCTGTTGTATTTGCTCGGCTTCATAAGGGCTTACAATACCTGTAATTTGATACTCATCGCCAAGTTTCTTAACCTTTCCTTGACTGACATACATATCAATGGTACGTTGTAAATTTTCTATTGAACTTTTGGCATCTTTATATTCCTGTTTTACCGATTTAAAGTAATCCTCCATAGATTTCACATCAGCAGCCTTTATAGCAATAGTCCATTTATGTCCTGTAATCTCGTCAAGTGATTTCTTCCATCCTGTCAATCCTTCTTGTGCTTCTTTATCGTCAAGTTCTATTTTAACAGCATATTTTTTGTCAATAAATTCATTAAACAATTTTTTAGCATTCTCCCCAAGTTCGCTAGTTGTGGCAAAATTTTCAGATTGAATCCTTATAAAGTCCTTCTGAGCATCATTTAATTTATTTACATCAATACCTACAAATACTTTTTTCAGTTCTTTCTCGAGGCTGTTTGCAAAAACATTAAATGATTTTTCAAGTTCTTCAGTTTCACCCATTATACCCATCTTCAATTTATCATACTCCTTCAACAATTCCTCACTGTCAAAATGGGCTTTGTTCTTGAATATTTCAAATGTCCGTGCATCTCCTGACGTTTCAGCCAAAGAACGTATCTTCTCTACAATAGTAGCCGCCGAAGCCCCTTTGTTTATCAGTTCGGTAAGTTCGTTTCTCCATTCCTTAGTACCCTTACCCATGTTTATAATTTCCTTGGATGCCTGTACTATCTGACCACGAAACTCTTCTATATCCTTACTTGCCGAAGTAAGTTTTACGGATGATTTCTCGTAATCTTTAAGCATATCAGAGAATGAATCACCAAATACGCCCGTAGATGTTGCCTTGTCCGCCTTGAACATTATATCCGCATTTTCGGCAGCACGTTTATAAACCTGCTCTAGTTCCGATGCCGACTTTTGCAGATATTCAACACGAGATTTCTGATCATCTATTTTCTTGCTATTTTGTACTATATACTGCCCCATATTGCCATATTTAGACAATACTCCAGTAAGCGTTTCCTCATACGACTGCAACTGTTTCGTGTCAAGCTGTTCAAGGTTTTCCGGGGTGAGTTTGTCGAAGTTTATCTTGTCAAGGTCTTTTTGCAAATCACTGTATGATTCACGGAAAGACTTTGCACTATCCTTTATCTTCTGATTGAACTCTTCCGAACGTGCAGACATGATATGAAACGCTTCCGCTACAAGTCCTGCAACGGTAAGTATTGCCATAAGAGGATTAGCCTTTATCGTAAGCCACAATGTTTTCAATGAATTTGTCAATCCGAATGTTGCCAGTTTGAATCTGTTCATCAACATTGTAGTTTTTGTCATAGACAACATTCTTGCAGCTTCCGCACCTGTCAGTTTAAGTTCGGTGACAAGAAGATGCCGTTCAGCCTGTGTCAGCATATTCGTGGCAAGAATACGTTTAGCCATCTCTGCCGACATCTTTCCCGAATTAACGGCAGCAACTATCTCTACGGCAGACAGTTTGGATGCTGTCGCTATCTTCCATCTCTCGGCAGTAGTGAGCGTTCTGTACATTGCAGCCTGTTTAAGCAACTGTGCTTCCCGTAACTTCTCAGCCTTAATGGCATTAGTTGTTGCAACAACTTCTTTACCAAGCATGGCTGTTCTAGCCAACTGCAATCCTTTCAATGCGACATATCCGACAGTAACTCCCTCTATTGCCTTAGAGAAGTATCTCCAGTTGTTCATCGCATCGGTTATGCTTCCAACAATTCCTTTCAGAACGGAATCATTCGCCTCACCTATGTCATTCATCATAATCTTGTATGAATCGGCAAGGTTACTTACCATACCTTTCAAAGATGCGGCTTGTATTTCCTGCATCTTGTAGAACATACCACCATCTTCCGTCATTGTGGTAAACATCTCGCGAATATACTCGAAAGGAATCTGACGTGTTGATATGGCGTTGAACACATCATCAGTAGTTTGGGCTACACCTCTTACTTCTTCCAGTTTTTTTCTCAATGCGTCCAATGCAGGAATACCGGCCTCTGTCAATTGACGTAATTCCTGCCCTCTCAATACACCTGCGCTTCTTATCTGGCCATAGGCAAGAATGATACGTCCCATATCAACGCCAAGACCTGCGGAAACGTCCGCAAGGCTTTTCATGGTACCATACAATTCGTTGACAGGTATCTGGAATGCAGCAAGCTGTTTGGTATATCCAACCAAATCACTGAACTGAAAAGGAGATATTACAGCAAGACCCTTAATCTGACTGAATATCTGGTCAGCCCGTCTTGCATCCTGTATGATGGCACGCAATGACACTTGTTGTAACTCGAACTCTCCACGAATGGCAACAAGTTCCTGAAACATATCTCTGAAAAAGTAGAATCCTGCATAAGTTTTTATCGTATTGACAAACTCACGCATCATTCTGCTCTGCTTTGTCAGTTCCTCGGTAAATTCCTTTGAACTTGCAGCATTTTTCTGATTGGTCTGCTGCATCTTTGTTCCATAGGATGTAGCTTCATTTACAAACTTGTTGTGTTCCTGTATCTTCCTGTTTAGAATAGTAAGGGTACGGTTATAGTTTGCATCAGTCGTATTAAGTGCATTACGCCTGTTTGTCAATTCAGAAATAAGATTGTTAGCCTGATTGATAGACGTAGGATTGATATTAAGCAATTCATTCGTTGATGTTTTTCTTAAAGATGATTGCAACTTCTCCAATCTGCCTTGCAATTTCTGAATAAGAGCGTCAGCTTTTGTTATCTGATTGCTGTTTAAAGGAACTTCAACCTTAAATTTATTCAATAGTTCAAGTCGTTTTTGTATGGCAGCAATCTTCTTGTTCAAGTCCTCAGCACTTCCCTCAGGCATACCAAGGGCAAGTCCAGACTGACCAGAAAGGTATTGTAGATACTTCTGATTGGTCTGCTGCATCTTCTTACTCGCCTGTTCCTGCTTTGATGCTTGTCTATCCATCTCCTTTGTCCGTGCAATCTCCATTTCGTATTGCTGGCGTAGAAGGTTAAGTTCTCTTTCATCGGAAATGGACAATTTAGGCGCACTGTTAGCAGTAAGGGAATATGCCGTTTTCAACCTGTTCAATTCAGCCACAAGATCATCTATCGCTTTCTTCTGACTTTCAAGATTGGCTTTTCTTGTATCCATTCCCTTATCTCCGCCTGCATTGCCTAGGTTACGGTAAGTCTTTTCCAGCTTGTCATACTCCCTTGTCGCTTCGACAATCTTGTTTGACAACTCTTCCATCTGAACAAGTATATCCATTTTCTTGTTCAACTTCCCTTTTCCTACCTTGGACGCGTTTTCATTCGCTTTGTTTATCTTATCTACAACCTCGCTAAGTTCGTCATTCATTTTGCCTATATCGGTCAACATAGGCTTGAAGGACATCTCCTGGTTAAAGGTGTCCTGCAACTTCTTCTGTATATCCTTTATCTGTTTGTCAAGACCGGAATCATCTAGCCCAATCTTAAACTTTAATGCTCCTAAATCAACATCAGCCATAGTTATTGTTTTTTAATTATTGCAAAAATAGCAAAAATAAGCACAAGAGCATGATTTACAACAAACAAAAATCCATTAGTATTTTTTAACATATTTAAAATGGTACTTAAAAACGATTATGTTATCTTTGCAATAAAATAATTTTTTAACTATGGCTATAGAAGAAAACAAAGTAACACTCGTTGGCGTAAATTCAGCCAGCGTAACATTCAGCAATGAAGCTAATGTGGAAAAACAATACAAGGTGAATGCGAATGTAAACGTATCAAACGGAAAAAACATTGATTCATTTGATGGCGGAGAGGTGAAGTCATTGGAATCAGAGAACCAACTCGCCACATTCTATTTCAATCAGAACAGTGGTATCGCAATCAACTACAACGATCATCCCGATTTGGAAGCACAAATTGCTATCATTACCATCATCAACTCTTTCGTAACCGATGTGAAAAAATACATTAACACGAAAGGAATCTCATCAGTTTCAATCTAAAAAAGGCAAGAAAAATGACGAACCAAGAAATGTTTTTAAAGAGATTAACTCTCTTAAATATCCCCTTATCACTAGAAGGGAAGGAACTTCCATCAGAACTGAAAGCAAAAATCATGCTTATGCGTGTCGCTTACGACAAAGCTGCAAAAGCATTCGATGATGATATGCAACAGGTTCTTAAAGAAATAAAGAAGGAAGGATATGACGAGCGCGCACAGAAAATCAATCGCATGAAAGAGATTGACGGTAAGGAAGATGCGACAAAAGAGGAAAAGAAAGAAGCGGATGAAATCAGAAAGACAGAAGAAGATTTTAATAAGGAAACAGAAGAGTTGAATAAGGCATACTCCGAAGCATACCAAGAGAAAATGAAAGAGGAATGTGATATGAAGCCTAGAAAATTCGCTTTTGAAGGATTCGCTAAAATCATTGAACTTATTGGTACTGACGGTGCAATTAAAGTGAAATGGAACTCTCCCGAAGCATTGGAAATACCGAAGGAGGAATTTATCTCGCTTATCGCAACAAACTTAGTAGATAACCTCGAATAATATATAAGATATTAAAGTTTACTGTATATTTTATATATGCTTCATTTGGAGTCAGGTTATTAGCCTAAGCACTTTGAGTGCTACGTTGGATGAGAATGATATATAGTTACCTACGGATGTTTACCCAAGTCTGTAGCTCTAAGTTAAGTGGTTAAAAGGAGTAGCGTATTCGGTGAAACGGTGCTGCTTATGAAAACCTCATCCAACATTGGCGATGGGTATTTAACGGGAGTAATCCCGACTTATGTTGAATAAACATTAATTTAAAAGACAATGGAAGCAACAAGAAAGATGTTTCTTATAAGAAATTGAAATATATTTCATATGGGTTGATTGATGTGACGAATAAATGAATTTCAGATTTATAATATGATTTAATGTTTTTAACAATAAAACGCACATGAATAAGCCGTTTTCTATATTGCTATTTTTTTTGTTACTGTCGTGTTCTTGTTCACGCAAGCTACTTCCATCTTCGACAAATACAACTATAGTAGACCACAACACGACAGTAACGGAAAGAGTAGTATGGCAATCAAAAATAATAACTCTTCCAACAGAACACATACAACATACAACATTTGAAGATAGTTCACACTTGGAAACATCATTAGCCGTATCAGACGCTAAAATAATGTCGGATGGTAGACTTTTTCATAGTTTAAATAACAAGAAAAATTTTCTACAAGACAGTATTCCATCTTTGGAAAAAGAAACGGTAGTGACGAAAGATTCGATAACAACCGTAGAGAAAATTGTAGAAGTAAAGGTAGAAAAGGAATTGTCTAAATGGCAAAAAATACTAATCAATCTTGGATACATAGGTATCGGTTTCATATTGTTTTCAGGTTACAAAATAGCCCGAAAGTTCGTGTAACTTTCGGGCTTATTTTAGGTATTTATATACATACCAATTGTGTTATTGGGAAGAATCCCTATATGATAAAGAAACTCTAAATTCATTAACTTCTTTACTAGATAAATCCCATTCCAATTCTGTGGTATGTAAACCTTGATTATATATGTATCTAGAATAATTACTTCCACTTAAATCTGGAGTTTCCCAAATACCAGGTTCTTCTTCATAATCAGGTATTGTCATAAAACATTTTAACCCTGTTAATTTACCACTTCCATCATCTATTGTATAATTTTCTTCGTAAATGTATTCTCTTCCAGAAACAGATATAGAATCACGTTCTATATCACCCCATGTTTTAATACCAGGATTAAATAAAGTTTTATTATTATTATCTTGTACAACCATTTGCACACGTATGTCATAAGGTATGTATGTTCCCCTACCTGAATTATCTATAAAAATAACTTTATAGAAAAATCTCTTTTTAGGGGTAGTTATTTTCACGCCTGTTATTTTTGTCTTATATCCAAAGCACTCTGGAATAATAGGAAATTTATATCCTGTAGATGATGAAATCTCATGTGCTTCATTATTACTGTCAGGGTGACTTCCATGTACAGCTACAGCCATTATGGTACAAGACCAAGTGCCTATATCCATACTTTTAAAAGCAGAATAAATGTTTGAATTGTTTGGAGAAAAACCTAATCTTAGGCTATCAGAAGTACCTTTTTCTCCCAGGAAAAATCTTCTACTACCATTCTTCTCTGCAATAATTAAAATAGCGCACCTCCATGATTTTATTGAGCTAGAAACAGTGTCATTTATAAGTAATGATAAAAGATTTCTAGAACTTCCATTTAAATCAAGTTTTACAGTTTGACTATACGTATCATAATCTAGTATATTTGACGGGAGAATGTTTATATTAAGTTTAACAGGATATTCTACATGATTATACCCATCAAAATCAGTAATACGATATACACTTTTAGGAGATTTATACTCTGCAATAGTGCTAGATGGAACAGTATTTCCTATTGTATATATTATCATTTTTGTAAATGCAGTATATGTAGAATCGTTAAACTGCACAACACCTAAATCAGATCTATCAATTGGTTTTATATATGAATATCTGTTTATTCTCCCATGCGTATTTGCACACGCATATCCTAAATCATAACCATCACTAGTAGGACCGATACCTAGAGTAGGATATACATCACTATCCAATCCGACAGGTGCAGTGATTTTACCGTTAGAGTGACCCATAGACTACACCTCCACAAATTTATTGCAGACGACATTGCCGCATGAAATCAAACTACCCGTCACACGTACATCACCATCAATAATGATAGCTTGTGACAAATCAAACTCTTCTGGTATATCACTACCATCTAAGGCTATTATCTCATAAAGCCCCTCTGTCGGGCTAAAGCCCC